>Ga0163163_10000430_pt1 | contig 38650 bp, 51 predicted proteins | sample S65metaG_FD_119766 | JGI IMG/M metagenome (GOLD analysis project Ga0163163, IMG submission 119766) | Switchgrass rhizosphere microbial communities from Kellogg Biological Station, Michigan, USA - S6-5 metaG | ecosystem: Host-associated > Plants > Roots > Rhizosphere > Soil | place: USA... | reverse complement strand
GGTAAGGTCCGCATCGGTAAGGTCCGCATCGGTAAGGTCCGCACGGGTAAGGTCCGCACGGGTAAGGTTCGCACGGGTAAGGTCCGCACGGGTAAGGTCCGCACGGTATTTACCTTTTTCCTCAACCTCTTGACGGATATACTCTTTAATGGTATCCTTTAAAGTGTTGTTTTCCTTTTCGTAAGAGAAGATAATAGATCCTGTCCAACGGTTCTTAATTTCAATTTTTATCATACTGTTGTATTTTTTCTTTTAATGATTTAAGTAATTCCTCTTTTTCGTGTTTATGTAATTTGACTGTTTGATGAGCTTTTAATCTTAATTCGCTATACCAGGCATCGCCTCTTTTTTCTTTTATCCACTCTGTAAATTCGGTAGGCGTTTTGTGAGCCGAGAAGCCTGAACTGAAAGTGTGATGCCCCACGCAAAGGCAAACTCCGTTTACGATTTCCCACCGGGTAGATAGTTTTGATCTCGAATAAACATGGTGTGAATTTAACGGGGATGCAGAGCCACAGTATTCGCACTTGCCGCCAGCCTCCAACTTAACTAAGGTAGACCAGGCATCATCTAATTTTTTTTCAATTCCTTTCATATTATTTGTAGGGCCCGAACTCGTTGCCGCACTTACATTTCTTAGGCATTACTTTTCGATTACAACGAAGTCTGATTTGAAAGGCTCGATGTTTTTATTGATAATCGTTTCTCGCTGAGAAATAATAAACTCCTGTAATTCGGCAGATTCAAGCCACAGGTTAATTCCTTTGTCTCGCACATCAAAGCAGATTTCGACCATGAATTTTGCTTTAGGCTGGCCGGTGAAAATTGGGAGGTTAAGTACGAAATTCATTTCTAGGTTGGTATCAACTTTTATCTCTGAGCTGTTTTTAGCGTTGCCGCGATTGTCGGAGTGGTCGTCAATTTGAGCCTGTACCGACATAGAGAATTTTTCTAGGTTGGTTACTATCTTCATGTTTGAATCAACATCGCCGAAGAAAGCGCGGTTCATTTTTAAGAACTGTTTTAGCTCGTTCTTAGTCCAGATTTTACCCTCGTTGATACCGAACTTTTTAAGGTCAGGATTCATAGATAAAGATCCTCCGATCTCAGTTCTGTAATGGTCTTTTTCGTCAACGAAAAGCTTTATGTACATCCCAACGTAAGAGAAAAGTACGTACGCCTTATTCGCCTCAACTAGGCTTTTTCTCTTTGCGTAGTATTCGGCTGGCGCCTCAATGGTTCCGTCAATTGCTACTTTAACTGGCTCTTTTAAAGGAAGGGCCGAACCCTCCCTAACGATTAATTCTTTCTGACCTTCTGCGAGTTTTATTTCGAGTTCTTTCATGATTATGCGGTTTTAGCGTTTAAGTTTTTAATTGTTGTCTGTCTTTCTTTGGGTGATAGCTTACGGGTGCCGATCAAATTGCCTGCGTGGTCGTATGTTTCCATAACTCCATCTTCTTGGTTGTCTATATCGTAAACCGTTTCGTTACTCTCGAAGTATTTATTCTTCAGGTCGCGCAAAAGCTCCGAACGCCTTGTTTTGAAAATTTTGATACGACCGTTGATTTCCTGAGTGAGTTCTTTTTTCTCAATCTCAGTATCGTTCAACTCGATGTCAACCTCACTTAGGCGAGATTTCATTTCGTCTAAATCTTCTTCGGTGAAGTCCCGAACAACATTTTTAGTGTACGCCGACACCGCATTTTCTTTTAGTGCCGTTGCTCTTTCGATGTCAGAAAGGCTTTTGAAGTAGGCTTGTTTTTGATTTTGCATAATTGTTTATTTATTGATTAGTTAATTTTACTCTGTTTATTGTTTATTAGCTGATAGGGTTGATTTAGATAAAAAGATTTTCATTCATGTATTCTCGGCAATTTCTAATGCGCTGATACAACAATTCTATTTCGGAATCGTTTCTGTCGAACTCAAAAGAGAAGTGTCTTTCCTCCAAAGGAACTTCAACAAAACCCGCATACACCGCCTTAGAATATTCATCCGTGTTAATATTAACGCCTCTTTTATGGATGTAATCATCAAACGTTTTTTTGTCGTATACGTGATTAGCAATTATTTGCAACTCAACCCAAGCAGGAGTGTTTTGATCGTGATTGAACCCTTCGTGGTATAGCTCCTTAATAACCAAATAATACGGCGTGTTGTTTAGGCAATAATCAATGAAGCACTTTTTAGCCCCCGTTAATGCCATGTAACCCATGCCCTGCCAGTAATACATATCATTAACTCCTTTGGCCTTTGCGCGGTTAAAGGTGTATATGTCCCACGCGCTTTTAGTGTCGCGAACAACCTCTGCTTTGTGAATATCCGAACCCTCGTACAAGTCTGGTGTACCCTTGATGTACTTGTTACTCAAATGCTCCTCGTTCTTTTTGAAGAATTTTTTTGTAATCAAGGAAACCACAGTAATAGAATCCTCTTCACAGTCGTTTCCCTTACTTAGTTGCTTGCCTTTTATTTCGGTGAACCTATTGTACTTGTTAGACACAAAAACGTCCACAAGGTGTGTTTTCGTAGTTTCGGAAATATTTTGCTTCTTGTCTTTTGGATCAACCATGAGGTATCCTAGCGCTGAGCAGCGGAATAAAATTTCGTTGGCGTTCATGGCTTAAGCTTTTTCGGTTAATTCAATTTTCCTTTTGTCGTAAGCGTCCCATTGCTCACGGCATTTAAAGTGCAGTTTTAACTTATCCAACTCATCTATTGTATCTGAGGCGTTAATTAAAAGAATAATCCGCTCTTGCTCTTTATAATCCTTTGGCTGATCCTTTAATTCAACGTATTCCACATCCTGAACCTCATCCTGAGTTTGGAAACCCATAGAAATCTCGGGCGCAAATTGGTTTACAAAGAAAGAAGCCGCTCGATATCTACGCATCAGGCCCGGCATTGTTTTCCACTTTGAACCTGATTTATCTATCCACCCTTCAGATTTTGCCATGTCCATAGACACCCATTCTCCATAAAGCTTTTCTTTAGTTGCTTTGTCGTAAACCCATGCGCGTGTCCTACCGCCATTTTGTTCGTCCTCTTCGTATCTCAGGGGACTGAATTTTCCGCAAGAGTTGATAGAGGCTATTAAAAATTTGCTGCTCCATGATGGCTTGCCTAGTATCACATCCAGATTTTGCATCACCATTAATGGACTGGCTTTAATTCGTCCGGCGATCTCTAGTGCAATTAGGCAATTTCCAGGATTGTTTTGGTACTTTTTAGGGACCAATTCAGATTTGCTTAGCATTAATGCTACTCGCTGCCCGTGTTCAAATAAATCCTTGTTTGCGAAGAGGTTTATCGAAGAAAGTTCGGTTTCCTCTGCGCGTTGTAATGATGTTTCGGTTGTTTCCATTTATATATTATTTAAGTGTTTGCCTTTCTTAACCCCTAAGGGTGCCGGTCTTTCCCGAGCTGCCAGCACCATTTCGTTGGTTGCTATCGTTCTTACTGTGGAAGACTACACGGGGGATATTGAAACTGGCATTCCCTTTAGCCATTGTGCATCGGGCAGGTCTCGAACCTACATGAGTTATGTCTGAATGTTAGCGGCCACCCTTGCGGGGATAGATGTTATTATTTTCATTCAGTTTCTAATTGAGTGAATCCTAGCTTTCCGGGTATTTACACCGCTTGTCTTACAGCTAGGCTTCTCCATTCACCCCTCTGCGCCATTCACGCATGCGTCTTCCCAATTTTCCGCCACCGATGCAATATTTTAAAGAACAATGGAGGGGGCTGCTGGTTTCTCTGGGGCTTACTTAAAGAGCCTTTCGTGTGCGTCAGCAACCCGGCCGATTAAGCGGCTTTTCCTCCACACATATTTCAAATAACTTTCACCACCTCTTTCTCCAAGTCCTCACCGAACCGGTCTAACCGCCAGAGCCTTTTTTGAAAGAACCTAACAGCGTTAAAATCTCCGATCCTTAGTGCTTTCTGCTCCAGCTTAAGAGTGCTCTTTATTTTGTCCGCCAAGAGCTGGCGAGGGGTCTTAGGCTTCTTCATAGGTGGTTACTTGTTTGTATTCTCTTGTTTCAACATGAACCGATACGCCGCTTTCCATATAAATGAACTTGTATTTGTGAGTGAAATTTCCCGGCCGCATAAGGTGTTGATTCATCTCGATACACGACTGCTCTAGGGTACCACGATCTACACCCGCAATAGTTACATTGACCGAGGTATTCCCGTCCACCAAAGCCCTGGCCGCCTCGGCCTTAGACCTTATCTTTGCTATCAGTTCTTCTACTTTCATGGCTTTAATCTTCTGTTTGTTCAAATTCAAGTAATTCCTTTGGGGTTCCGGTAAATATATCGTCAACCTTTATTTCTATTTTACCCCCTATTAACCTTACGTGGTAGTTATAACTTTGGAGATCTTCCGAGGTAGTTAAGTAAAGGCCGCCGATCCTAGTTTTGTTTTCCTTTACGTATTGAGCCGCCAAACACCCCATTCCGTTAGCGAACCCAGCCTCCATAGTTTCGTTATCGATTCCATTTATGATTTTTTTTGTAAGAAGCCAATTAGCTAAGTCGTGTCCAACTCCATCAATGTACCCATCGAATTGATGGTATACAGATAGTATAGGTTTCTCTTGATTAAATTCACTGTAAAAATGTACTGTTGCCCTTGTTCCCATTTGTGTTTTTATTTAAGTTTAAATTCCTAAATTCTGATCTTCGTTTAGCTCCTTTATCGTAGCCTCTATTTTCTTTCTGAAATGCGCCGACAGCTTTACTAGCCCGTAGATAAGAAAGCCTACCGCTAATATCTGCGCCCCTAACACTATGGATTCATAACTCGGTGCCATTACTCGGTAGCTTTTTTAATTGCGGCTTCAATTTTATTTAACGTATCTTCAGTAAGACCTTCTGTATCTGCCTCCGAAACCAATTTTACGCAAGCCTCCAAAAGATCATCGGCCGCGGCCATCTTCTTAGCAACTTTCTCGGCATCTTGATCGGTTATACCATGGGCGTAATCTGGATAAACCGACAAACAAAATTTGTTTGATACTATTGGTTCGCCTTTGCGATATTTGCCGGTTTCGTGCAGTATGTACACCAGTTTTCCGTCTCTTAACCACTGGTTTATCGGTTGGCTTGTTTCCATTTTTACTTGTGTTTTATGTGTTTAAGAGAATCAATTATTTTAATCCAAGCCTCATTATAATATCCAAGCGATCGGCAATCTTGTCCCTTTCTTTCTCGGCTGCTCCGTGCTTTCCGTTCTTATACAAGCCGCACATGTATTCTACATCTGAAATTAATTCTATGATGATTGGGTCTAATTCTTTTTCGTTTTCTGGCATTCTATTTCTTTTTTTAGTGAATCGTTTTCCGTTTGAAGTTTAATAATAACGCTGTGCTGCCTCAGTATCTCCCTGCTCTTGCTCTCGTCTATCTTGTGTAGCTCTCCAAAGCAATAGATCATTATTCCTATCAGGGTGAACCAGAACAAGGCCGCTACGGTTCCCATTATCTTTTCAAAGCTTCCCATACCTTTTATTTTACTACTTCAAAAACTTCCTCGTTCATTTCCTTTTTAAAATCCTGTTCGCAGTATCCAGAGCACACGTACCAAGTATCCTTGCCTTTTAGCGTCACCGCCTCCCCGGGCCTTATCCAGCACCCGCATTGGTTGCAGTGCCGCTCCTCCTCCTCGTATCTTAGCCCGTTAATGTGGCTCACTGCCTGTGATAGCTGGTATTCCATGGTGTTTTCCGAAAATTGGTTCCTCCGTTACCACAATCAGGCGGCAATTTTGTTGGGCTTTTCCCTCAGAGAAAGACCTTCAACAATCTGCCTTCTGAAGAGTTCTTTTACTTCTTTCTTGCTGTACAGCATCACTCTTTTGTTTATAACGCACCTGGTTAAGAGTGCCCTGTCAACTAGCCACTTTAGCCTCTCAGGCTTCTTGTGCTTGTGCCTTGCGGGGTCGTACAGCTTGAGCATAATTAAAGCCTCCTCGGTGGTTATGTAGTCCTCGTGGCTCATTACTTTTTATCGTAGTACTTTTGGATTTTGCTAACACTGTCCTCGGTGGCCCGGCCCAGATTAAAGGCCCTGATAACGGTAAGTCGGCATAACCCGTATTTCTTATGTATTTTGGTAGCATCTCCGTGCTTCCATTTCAGCTTCCAGCTATTGATTTGGCGTTTTGGTATTTTCATGGTTTATCGTATATTTGTTTTGTTAGTAACAGATACAAATCTATGAATGAATTTGTTTATTATAAACTAAACAATTCACAACTTATTAACACTGTTGTTAATTTACAGTAAACCAATTAATTAAAAAAATAAATGGAACCGATTATTTTAAAGTTTGCTTTGTTTTCCAGCCACTCTTCGGACGGAGCGGCAACTAGTATATGGGATTACCGGGCATTAAAAAGCGCCCTTCATAAAAATTATAAGATCGTGATTGGTGGAACCATTGAAGCTACTAATGGAGATAAGTTTGTAATAACGGATATTCAGTTTGAAGTACTGCCTAATACAGAGGATAATGAATACGGGGTAGACCTTTCTCAGAGAGGCGAATCCGGAAAGAACAATTCGATTTTAAATGTATTTGTTAAACAGGCTTAATGCTGCACACAGCTTCAATTAAAAAATCCGTGAAATCTTTTCTCAAATACACTTTATCTGAAGACAGGTCAAGGCCAGTAGATGGAGTTTCTTTGCCGAAATTTAATACTAGCCCGGATTGTGTTTTTCTTTTTTCTGAAAGAAAAGACTGTAGTTCTTCCAGTCCATTTTTATTTAAAGAAGTTCGTTTACCATTCATAAGACAAATATAATCAAATTCGACTATGAGAGGAGAGGAACTGAGGGAAATAATTAAGGGTAAGAACGTTAGATTAGTGGATGTTGCTAATCATTTAGGTATCTCGCCCCAGCATCTTGAATCTAAATTCAGGGCGAAAGACCTATCCTACAGCTTCGTTATTAAAACGCTAGCATTTATTGGGGCCACCGCGCCAGGCAGCTCCTTGTCAACGAAACCACTACAAGAAATTAATAATGTAGAAAATGATGTAAATACAAAAAATATATACGAACTTCGCAAAAAAATAGACGAACAGCGTGAATTGATAGATAATCTACGGGAGCTAAAGGACGTTTACAAGGAAAAAACAAGCGATCTGGAAGAAGAGGTAGATGAACTGTTAGCTATTCTAAAACGAAATGGGTATGACGGAAAAGTGCAAAAGCTGCCAAGCCACAAAGGTGCTGGAGCAGATAAACGCCGTAAAAAAAGAACTTCTAAAGGAGAAGGACAAAAAGATCAAGAGACTTGAGGAGCGGCTTGCTCAATACGAGCAGCTAAAGCTATTCGACGACATACATTTAAATTAAATAAAAATGGCCACACCAAAATGTCCCAAATGCGAATCTGTTTTTTTTGAGATAAAAACAGCGAGCCCAAAAAATTCAAATTATAAAATTCAATTCGTTAATTGCTCCAGTTGCGGATGTGTAGTTGGTGCGCTAGAGTTCTATAACACAGGGGCGCTTTTGCACACCCTAGCTAAGCAACTAGGAGTTAAAATTTAGCAATATGTGCGCCAGGCCTAGTAGAACCACCTCTAATAGCAACGCAACTTTTTAACTCCCGCTCCCGCCTCCTTTCGGAAGGGGTTAGTTTCTTTTGGGGCTTTGCTTGTCTCTTTTTCATTGGCGTAAATGTACAAAAAAGTTGGTAATAACAACAAATATGTTTTAAAATGGCAGATTACAGAATAAATAAAAGGATAAAGGAGCTTATAAAAAGGAAGGGCATCTCCGCCAATAAATTCGCCATAGATTTAGGCATGGAGCAAACCCAGCGGATCTACAATATTTTGGGGGAGAAAACAGGGGTTTCCGTAGATATTTTACAGGCGATCCTAAAGAAATATAAGGATGTCAATGCCAGGGCGCTTATTCTTGGAGGAGGGGACATAGAATCCCCAGAAAGCCAAAGTGAGGTTAGCCTATTGAGAGAGAATATCCGGGCCAAGGATGATCTTATAGTGTCTCTTAGGGCACAAATAGAACTGTTAAAAAAGGGAAGGAAATAACGAATAAAACCAAACATTATGGAATTTGAACAAAATGATATTTTAGCTAATTATGCAGTAGTTGACTATAAGTATTTTTCGATTAAACAGGGTATAAAGGCTTGGGACAGCCACTATTATGATTTCGCCCATATCATAACCCCCTTACGTGTAGCTATTAATCACACAATAAATATAAGCCAGAGTCTACAGCCGCGCTGCTACATAAAAATAAAAGCAATTATTACTGTAAACAAAAAAACCGGGCAGCTCCTCCAGGACGAAAAACTGTTTCTTTTAAAATGCGTTATAAATACTTCAATTATTGAATTGGAGAAGCGAATTTTATCAGATTCGGGCTTAAGTTTGGCGCTTCGGTCTTTGTCTGATGAAGAAATTCTTCGTGGGGTAGTGGATAATATAGGTGGCCTGAACTAGCCTCGTATACCTCTTTCTTGCCGAATTTCTCCACTTCTAAAACATCTTCGCGGTCATTTAATTCCTCTATTTGCATTACCACAAATATAGCGCTAATTACCCTAAAAATAAATATTTGGTTTGCGTTCAAAAAAAGCCTACATTTACTATACTATGAAACACACCCTGTTCCTCTTAGCCCTGGCCCTGGTGGCCTGCCAAAAGACCTCCCCTCCACCCTCTCAAAGCTCTAATAGCACCACGCCGCCCCCTAGCACCATAAAAGGGGAGTTCCATGTCGGAAATTACACCCAGTTCAACTATAACGATACCGTTGGGCATAACCAGAGATCTCATTGTTCATTTTTTTTAGGTGGATACGGACTAATTGGAACGACACTAGTTTTGGTAAATGGTGATTCTGCTAGTTACGAAGTTCCTACTCCAGGATATCCAGTAACGTATAATATACAGGGATTCTTGCCAATGTCTGGATCGCCATCTTGGAAAGTTTTGGGAGATGCAACGAAAGGTATATCTTCTGGTACATACACGGCAAACCCTATTCCGGAAATTGTCAAAATAATTTCCCCCGATACTGCACATAAGGGACATGACTACTCGTTTAACTATACGACACCCTATTCTGATTCTATATTTATACAGACCTATTACGGATTCTCAAACAATTACTTTAATACAGTTTCATACGGAGTGCCCAATATCCCATCTATGCTTACAATTCCATCGGCACACTTGGCAAATTGCTCTGGAACTGTTATTATTACCTCTGTTAATTATAGCACCAAAATAGTTAACGGAACAACATATTTATTTAAAAGTTATCAAATAGCAGAACATAAAATTATAGTGGCAAATTAATACAAATTTTTTATGAAAAAATACGGTTTATCACTTGTACTTGTTTCAGTTATCTTGACTTCCTGCTCCATTCAAAAGAGGCATTACTTTCGTGGATTTTATGTTCAAAAGCACAATTCGACTACTAAAACAAAACAAGCCCCAGATTCACGGCCAACATATTATACGGAGGAGCCAATGGTGGTTGCCGCATCAACGGCTGGGTCAAATAGAGATGGCGACTACATCTTAACAAAAGAATACTTGACCGTTGAAAATAGAGTAGATAATTTTGTAATCGAGGATTGCGACATAATAATTCTTAAGAATGGAGACGAGATAAAGGGGAAGGTAACAGAAATAACGCTAACAGAAGTTAAGTACAAAAAATGCGAAAATCAATCAGGCCCCACTATTAGTATATCAAAAAAAGAAGTTTTTATGATCCGGTACCCTAATGGGACTAAAGATATAATCAATACGATTCCTGTTAAAGAACCTAAAACAGAAATTTCACACCAAGACAGCCCATCGGGAGCAAAGAAAATGAATGGATTAGCTGTTGCCGCCTTTGTATTGGCCTTATTTTCATCAATAGGGGCCGTTTATTTTGGAATTGGAATTGCGACGGGTATTCTTTCAGTAGTGTTCGCGTCAATTGCGCTTTATAGCATAAATAGAAACAAAGAAGCGTATAGGGGTAAGGGGCTCGCAATTGCGGCATTGATTTTGGGTCTTTTAATGTCCTTGGGCTGGGCAGCGCTATTCTATGCCACCCTGTAAACCGGCAATCGGAAATAATCCGGAAAAGGAAATGATACGCGCTCCAGACAATGGAGGGCTATTTTCCTTTTAAATTAATTTTGTTTTCGTAATTCTTTGTGCTATATTTGTAATGACACAATTTCTTATTACAAATGGGGTATCAAAAAAATTTAAAGAAACGGCCAGGCGTACGGGTGCAAGTCCCGAATTTTCGTTATGCCCAGCATAAGGATTGTGTCAGCGACCTGGCCTATTTTTTAACCAACACTCCCCAAAATGACACAATCCTGGGACACCAACTCGCCGAATGGCGAAAACTCACGCATCTCACTCTTGCAGGAGATGAACCAAGTGAAAAAGCAACTCATCGAAGTTCAAAAGCAAACCATCAAAGAGCTCAAGGAGGAGCTCGAGCGGATCAGGAACGACAAGTACCGCATCCACTTCAACTGAAAGAAAAGCCCCGGTGAGGGGCTTTTCTTTTTGGTACTTTTTTCGTACTTTTGTTATATGTTAAACAAGGAGTTCGATAAATTCAAGGAGATTCAAGGAACGCTACTAAAAGACAACCCTACCGGCGGCTTTGTCGTTATTAAGGGCGACGAAGTGCTTGGAGTTTGGAATGACCGTGGAGATGCCCTAAAAGCAGGCGTAGAAACTTACGGGAACGTGCCTTTTCTTGTGAGAAACATACAGGAAGATTTAGATGACCCCGCTAATATAATAAACTTTAGCAGGCACATACAGTTTGCATAATGCCGATACAGCAGTTTATTTCTCCAAACTTAATTTTCCATGGCCCGACCATAGAATTACTAATTCTGCCCCCAAAATCCGTTGTGGAGGCTCTGCACAAACAAGGCAAAAAAATACCCCAGAAAAAGGTCTTGGCCTTAATTGATACTGGCGCAACGTGTACTTGCATTGATAGTTCTGTGGCAAAGGAATTGGAGTTGGTGTCATTTGACGCCAAAAAAGTTCAAACTGCTGGAGGAGAAGATTTACAGGCGGCTTATGATGTTAGCGTTGTTTTGCCTTTAGCAAAGCACATGGGGATCCAGGTACAAGTACTTGAGGCAAAGCTAACGAACCAACCCTACTCTGCATTATTGGGTAGAGACATTCTGAGGGAATGCACCCTTATCTACAACGGCTGGAATAACTCATACCAGCTTCACCTATAGACTATATGAAATTATAAGCGAATTGAAAAACAAATTCGATTTTTTGGCTAATCACGTAAAGGCGGTAAATAACACCGTGCTGAGCGTATTTGAGCAGGTTTCAAGCCACCTAAACGTAATTGAGAAAAAGATCAACGTCCTTGATGCAAAAATAAATGCTCTAGAAGGCAATACCACGACCGGCTTCGGCAAGGTTGACTTTAAATTAGACGACCTAAAGTCAGAAATTCAAAAGATCAACACGGTCACCAGCTACAGCGACATCTTCCATAACCAACAGCCGTTCTCTTCGCCACAAAAAGGAGACGCGTAAGGCTACCTACTAAAGAACGGATGCTCCGCAGCCTTCCTGGCGTTGTCCATTTTATCAACCTTAAGGTACTTTTGCAAGCTAGTTAAACTTCTCCACCCTCCCATTAGCTGGATCTGTTTTATATCAAACCCGTTGTGCCAAAGATTCGTAGCCATCGAGCGCCTAGCGGTGTGCGTCGTGATCAACTTGTACTTAGGCACCTGCTTTTTCTCCAGTTTTCCTTTCCTCTGCTCGGTTAGGGTAATCAGTTCTGTTAGCCCGGCTCTCCTACCCACTTCCTTAATTTTGTAGTTGCTATCCTGGTTGCTGCTGTGTGGGAATTTGAAATTGTACTTTTTCAGTATATCATAAGTCCTTGGCAGCAGCGGAATGATTACCCTATCCTTAGTCTTGCTGGGAATGGTGCTCAAATACCATTTGCCTTTTTCTTTAACTAAATCTCTCTCGTCAATAGTGATGCTATCTGTGAACCTCAGTAAGAAATTATAGGCCACGTACCACCGGTCTCTCTCGGCTTCCTGGGCCCTTGGTAAAACACAAGAGAACATCTGCTCGATCTCCTGTTCCGATAAGGCTATTCCATAAGACTCCTGGCTCCTTGTGGCGAACTCTTCGTAAGCGAAGTTATCATGCAGCCCCTTTCTCCTTGCCGTCCTCATAAGGCGCTTTAAGGCCTTTACCACCCTGCCCAGGGAGTTCTCGTTGTAGTTCCTCTCATTTCTAAGGTAGTTTACAAACCCGTGGTAAAACTCCTCGTTTACGTCCTTAAAATCTTCATTGGTGATGTACTCCTGTATTCGGGCTATAGAGTGTTTTATCGACTTTATAAAATGAGGGGAATAAGGCTGCCCCGCGCTGGAAACTGTTCTCCCAGAATCCAGGTACTGAAGCTGCATCTGCAAAAACTCCCTTAGGTTTGGCTTTATCACTACCACCTCGTCCTTCCCGTTTATAAGCTCGTCTAAACTCATACCCGGATTTTTCAGGTATCTCGATTCGTACTCGAGGCAAAGCTTCTTTAAATGCGAGTTAAGGTACTCGTGCGCAGCGTAAGATTTGTGCACGGCGCCATTAGCCCAAAACTCGGGCCTTATCCGATGCTCGGTTTTCACCACCCTTTTCTTGCCGTCCTTATAAAAGTAAATGCTAATCGTGTAAAGCCCATCAGACAAGGGCTTGGTTTTGTCAATAATTGGCCGGATCGTCATGCTATCAAGTCGGAATTAATTCGGAAAACGAAGGTACCAATTGGTTTCAACAAGTGGCAAAAAGTGGCAACTATTATGTTAAATGGTGGTACGGAAATTTGTAATATATTGAAATACAGGCAGTTGTCTGCATTCCCTCCGTTACCACTAAAAATCCTTGTAATCAGCCTTTAAACCAGCTAGTTACGAGGATTTTCAATTTTTGCTCGGAAATAATTCGGATTGAGGTTTGGGGGATTTGGTAATCAAGGGCTTATTTTGCCCAATATATAGTGCCAGAAGGCGGTAAGCAGCGGGGTGCCTATAACCACGCCCCCAGCAATTTTGTTCTTTAGTTTCTCGTCTTTTTCCTTATACGTTTTAAGACCCTTAACATCTTTCTCCATCTCGTTTACTTTATGCACAAGACCCTTGCTCTCCAGGCTGCCGGCCAGGAGTTCGTGGATTTTGTCAAGTTTTTTTTCCTGATCTGGAGTCATGGTTATTAAAGAGTCCACTTCGTGTAAGTTCCTGTAACGCCTCCGGATAGGGTTACTTTTACCCAGTAACCAGCTGGAACGGCAATTGCGCCACTATCCATGTCGGAAGTTATAAGAGAAACAGAAATTAAAAGCCTGGTTGTTGAAACGGTTGTGTATGTGCCTCCCTGTGTGGCGCTCATAGATACAACTACTGTACCGGTTACCCCCACTATTCCGCTTAAGGTGGATTGAACACTTAAAAAGCACGAGCCGCTAGAATTAGGCTGAAATGCGGTTCCTGAAGTAAAGCTATTTCCCGCACTGGGTGCGCTTATAACTAATGAGCCGCCAGCAGTCGCTATACCCTTTGAATTATAGGTTGCCGAGTTATAAGTTCCGGCACTTATGCCAGACGTGTTTAAATTAGCGGTAAATGTACCCGAGGTGGTTATAGGTGACCCCGAAACTGAAAAATCGGTAGACGCTAGGCCCACAGAAGTAACGCTTCCGGTTCCTCCTGTATACTGGGGGATGTTAAGCACGCCCGTCGAACTATTATAAGTAGCTGCCCCGGTTGTTCCAGTGGTTGTTAGGCTAATGGCAGATCTTGCACGACTGTTGGTAAAGTATTGATTCGTGCCTTCTCCTATATCAGAAGTTACTAATGCCCATGTTCTATTCGTGGATAAATCCTGTGTAGTTCCGTTAATTGTTAGAGACCTGGACGTGGGAATAATAGTAGGCTTGTTCTTTAACATAGTATAATCTACGCCTTTTGCAAGTGAATCGATGTGACTCCTGAACAAAGTGCCATCACTTCCGCCCCACAATACGTTATTTGGAACCCCGTAGGTATTTAGGCTATTGGCCGATTTAAGGACTGTGGTGTCTTGAAAGAATTGAATCTTTCCACTTCGAAAAATCCTGTACGAAGAGTTATACACCCCATTAGAGTTCAAATCATACATGAAATCGTAGATTTGCCCATCAGAAAAAGCCTGCCAGTTGTAAATCGGCTGCGCGAAAGAGTTAATTGATAAAATAAGTGCGAATAAAAATAGTTTAGATGTTTGCATTTAGATAGTTTTTAATTATTGTTGAACCTTGATCGTTGACGTGCACTATCCCATCCTGTAGCAGGGACGCGCCGCCATTATTTTGCATGTAAGTAAACAGATTCAAAACCCTAACCCCTGTATTTGCGGCTATGGTGATGGTCTGGTTAACATAAGTCATGTATTGAGCTACTGTAAAAAAAGCGTTGTCCAAACAGAAGAACCCGGTTATTAGGATTACTGTGTAAGATTTAGCAAGCGCATTGTTTATACAGGTCGTATAGTCTGTAGTGAATTGAGCTAAGCTCGGGCTTTTCCAGCAGTCGTTTATCCCCCAACCCATAAAGAGGATGTTGTTGTTCGCTGGCTTTGTCGGAATTGAAGACGGATTAAAGGGGTTATCGGTTCCGGTAGTGACGGTTTGCCCACCTACTCCGTTGTTTGTAGGCGTCCAGTATCTTGCCGAGCACAGTTGAGATACCCAGCAAATACCAGGAGAAGAGGCGTTTTGTCCTGCGGTAAGGCTATCTCCAAAAAACAACGGATTGGTAACCCCGGGCGCGGTAAGGCTATTTGTTTTGGTTTCCACCATTAAATAGGCTTGAAGTATAAATTAACAGAAAGGATTGCGTTCGTTGGATTTGTGGCCCAAGCAGGCGTAGTCCATTTAATTTCCCACTTATCGCCTGCGGCAAACACAGCGTTTAGCCCCGTAATGTTGTAAAAATTCAGCACGTTGTTCTGGAACTGAACTACAGAACTTAATGTGATATCTGTTGTATTATTAATTCTAACTGCTAGCGTGCTGTTTTCCTGAGTGACCCCTGCCGTGGTGGCATTAGATGTTATACTTGCCCCGACTAAAACGCAGTTAAATGGCATGGATGTTTGCCTAAATAAGGGGGTTGTTATAAGGGATGTGGTTTGGTATAAATTACCAAAATAATAAATCGTTGAATCAGCTGGTGAAGACGTGGGGATAGTTGAGTTTATGCAAAATACCCCGTTTGAAGTGTCTGATACTTGCATTTTACTTGTATGTTATGTTAAACCAGCAGTCCGCACTACCGATTGTTTTAGTAGGTCCAGTTGAGCTATTACAGATCGTAATTCCAGTAGAAAAGAATACCCCGTTCTGGCCAATGTTTACGTAAAAGTTGCTTAGCGCCCTTGCTATAAAAGTTATGACAGGAACTGCCGCATCTGCCGGTACCGTGGTGGTGTTGTGAACCTGAATCCACTGATCTGTAGTTTTTGAATTGTAGCCCGTAATTCCATATAGATTTCCCGCACTTGCTTTTGCTATCCTGGATGCTTCATAAGCCGTTGAACTGGCCATCGAATAACTATAGGTAGCGGTAGCGTCAAGCGTTTGAAGCGCCGTAACCAAATTCGTTGTTCCGGGCGTAGTTTGATCTATACCAACTTTTCCGATAATTGATGTGCCCGCACCTAATGTTATCTGTGAAGGAGGAGAATACGGGTCTAAATCTGCAATTGGAGGAGCGGCAATAGTTGTCGCAGTAGTTTCGTTGAAGTAAACGGTTGAAGACACTACGCCTGTTGAAGCAATAATTATGTCAACCCTAACTATAAAATCTCCGTTAGAGTACCCGGTTCCGGCCTTATTGGCCTTGTAGGTAACCTGCCGAAGCTCATAATCAACGCCCCCTATAGCTCCTATAGACGCAAGTATGCCAGCGGTATCGGTTCTCATCAAACCGAGTATCTGTAATATCTGGCCGTCGGTATTATTGCCTTTGTTGCTCATGAAATAAGATTAAAAAAAGAGGGAGGTTTTTAGTCTCCCTCTCTTAGGTTAAGCGAACCAGGTTGTGTTAGTACCAGCGATCCATTGACCAATAACAGGTACGGCAGCAGAACCGCCATTGTTCAGGTAACGGATAGAAGGTATGATAATGGAGTTGGCAACGAACTTTAGCGGAGTTGTGCCCACCGAGTAGATAGGATAAGTTACCCCATTTACAATACAGGTTACTGTGCCATCCATCGCCACTTTAAGGATACAGTCGTTCCAGGTAGCGTTCGCAATAGCAGTAGTGCTTGCGGTTAACACCTCCGAGATACCAGTTAATTTACCTTCAGTGGTAATCGCTCCGGCAGGGGTTCCGGCGCCATCAAATTTAATGTATGCGTAGAAATCGTAGTTTGTGATGGTTTTTTGGAACGCCTCTTTTTTACGGAAGCCGATGTTCAAAATGCCATTAGCCACGGTTGTTTCGATGAACTTACAGTAAATCATAGCCTCAGATGAGCCTACAACGAACTCTTTGGGAGCCACCGTAGATAACGAAGGGGTGATCTCATCACCTTCTGCATTGGTAACATCCAGCTCAATGTTGTACCCCGTGTTTGTTGGAGTGGGAACAATTATCGTAGATGTGTTAATGATGAACTCGTTGTACTGGCCATAAGACGTAGCTATTTTGTTGGTTGCGCCATCGGTGCCCGAAGGAACCGCGCCGGCAGCACCTTGGAATAAGCCCACGTCATCCCAAAATTCCTGGATGGTCTTCGCGTACTGGTTGCTTTCTGCAATGATCTTGTGGAAAGCTTTTTCGAAGTCCAAGAAACCTTGTAAGTTGGCAGTAGAGGTTCCGGTACCGTTATCTACATAAATAAACGTTTGGGCCTCCTGGAAGCCGATACGGGCAAGGTTTTGGCCGGCAATTTCCGCATGACGGTACCAGTTGATGATAAACAAATCATAGTTCTGGCCCGATACAGCATAAGTACCATCGGTTGCGATAGGAGGGGGCGGGTTGTACATTGCCTGCCCGGCAGTCATACCACTCATGATGCGGCCGTACATGGCATCAACAACGGGAACGTCTGCCAGAAGTGTAGCGCCTACACCAACCGAGTAAACGGCGGGAGTAGTTAACACGCGGTAGCCAGTTGAGCCTGCTGCCACATAATTTGTGTCGGGAAAGCCCAGGCCGTTTACATCGAGAGCAAGTTCAATTTGGTTTGCACCATAAAAAGTAAAGCCACCCTGAGTGCGAGGTCCGTAGTATGGGCCAACGTCTGTTAAAGTGAAGCCTGTGCCAGTACCTAAAGTGGCGGCAGTAATATAAGCAGAGAACCCGGCGTTAATTGCGGCAACGAGAGCTACGTGAATGGCTTCTCGCTGTAACGCGGCTGTTGCACCCAAGGTAGTTAGGTCTGCTGGTGTAGTGTAAGAAAAAGGAAGCGGTTTCTGCGAAACGCTGGCGAACCTGCGCTGCGGAGAGAAAATTTTAACGATATAAGTCGTGTTAGCCGTAGGCGTGTACGAGTTATTGGCTATCGTTACAACTTGCTTTACTTCCGGCTTATATTTAATATGACGGATAGACTTGATTCCGATTTTACGGAATCCTGCACCTGCGATGGAGTAAGCGCCATCGGTGTACTGTATGTTACCTCTCCCGGAGGACTTTAACAGTACGGATTTCTGATTGGGATTCATTAATTTAGTTTTGAGGGGTTAGTAATGAGGCAAAATTACAAACTATTTTGTAACTTTTAGAAAAAAGTAAAATTATTTTACTGATATTTAATAAGTTAGTAATTTTAATAACAAGAAAGTTTGTAATTCCTTACTTTTACGATATGACAGTAGAGGAGTTTAAAAAAATAAAGCCCGAGTTCGCATCGTTAGAAGGGAATGACCTGTGGGGCGCAATGGAAGATTACATGATTTCGCAAAAAAGGGCGGATGAAATATTAAAGCAAATTCAACCTATTTGGAAAACTCACACTGTTAGGTGGCTTTTTTATAGAAGATTGGAACATGTATTTATTACTCCAAATACAAAATACCATTCACCAGAAGTGTGTAAAAACTGTAAAAACGGCTGTACGACTTACGCAGTGTTTATGGATTTTCAAAATAAAACACACGCATGCTATTGCTTAAGTTGCAGTAAGGAGCTAGTTAAAGTAAAAAACACTACGTGGCAGCGAAAAATATACTTGGCCTACAGTTTTATATCGTCTTATTTTTGGCTTTTTCTTGATAAAATTAAGCTTGTTCGCAGCTCCATACATGGCAGGTACGAGATGTTTGGTGACGAATACAGGTATGTGAGACGCCTTGTTTTCGATAAAGATTTCAACGTCAAAAAAACAGAGTTAAGGCCTCGTAAGTGGTGGGAATATATTATAATTGAAAAACCTCACCACAACTTTTAGTCATAATGATCGAAGAGCAAGTTAAACTAGAATCAACAGGCAAAAGAGATCGAAACAACAATGAAATTTTTGTGTCGGACTTATGTATTCGATGGTGGGGATATTTTACATATAAGGGCGAAATTAAACATATCTATAAAATTCATTCCATAAAAAAAGTATATGAAAGTAATGGTGGATTTCGATATAATACCGGGGATAGTTACAACAGGTGGCTTGGACACCACGTGGAAAAAATATCCGTCGAATATTTCAAAAAAATGGAGATTCCAGAAGAAACAAGTTTTTTCTTTGATGAAAATTCGACTCCTACTCTATTGACCTTTCAACTGCGTTTTGGTCTTACAGATGAACAATGGCAAACTGAAGTAGAAAGGCGTAACGAGATAGAGCGTAAATTCTGGTTCCGTTAATCCTGTTCGCTCTGCTGCTGTAAAAGCTGCGACTTGTTGAACTCGCTTATGCTTAACTCCATTGTTTCTGCCGCTTTCTTAACTATATCCGCCTGAATATTAACCGGCATGTCGCAGTTAACTATAACCGAAGTGGGGATTACTATCCCATCAGTTAATGTAGTAACAAGTCCCGTGGTAAATATAGCTCCTGAAGGATAAGAAGTTCCGTTGTAAACGCAGTCCTCGTAAACTATATACTGCGTGTTGGTTTGCAGAACGCCCGTATCATTCACCTTGTCGCTTTCCTGGCCCATAGTAACGATAGCCGGGTACTTCATATAGGAGAAAGATCCAGCTTGTAGTGTAGTGCCCCCGTGCAGAATCCTGAAGGCAGTATCGGTCTCGACGTAGTAAAACTTGGTCTTGCTGGGTTTTCTGAAAGCGTCTTTTAACAAGGGCCCTTCCTGCCGGTATTCACAAGGCAGAGGGTAAGTTGTGTATCCATCTACGGTAACCAGCAACCTTCCAAAATATCTATAATCTGCCGGGTAAGGCAAGTTGTTTCCCGATGGAACTAAAGGAGCATTATCTACCACTAAAGTATATAGGTCTCGCATAACCTGCTCCGTACTTTGAAAGTCGTACATCCTCGCCTGTTTGATGTTTGAGGTACGGTCCCGGAAATCGTCGGTAATGGCATTGTTCATGTGCTGGCAGTAAACGGCATCGGTGAATCGGGCCGACTTTGTGCGATCCAAAAAGCTGTCTATTGCGTCTCGCATCTCAATAATATTCATTGGAGGGGTTTTACAAGATTATTTTAATAATTAACAAGTTACAAACTTTTTTGTATTATAAATTCTAATAACTACCTTTGTACAAATGCTTGAACGCCTGAAAGTTGATATCGCAGAGCTGGTAAAACTATTCGATAAGCCTTTCGTTCGTATCAAGTACGGGTTGTCCTAGTCCCTCCTGAGGGCGGCTAGTTCTAATTGGGCGGCTACCTAAATGCCGCCCTACTCTTCTCCGGAAACGTATTCATTGTCAATCAAATTTTTGTAGGGTATAATTTTTGAGAACTTAGTTCCTTCCTTAGCATCAAACGCGCTGGCAAAAGCCTTGTAAAAGTCATTGGCTGCCTTTAAACCTGGCGCGGGCGTACTTAGCATGTATTTCAGAGCCGAGGGGTCAAACACAAATAATAAGTTTTGGGTGGCATCAGCCAGATCATTTCCTTTTTTCCGCTTCTTTTCGTCATCATCTCCAGAAAGTGATGCGGCCAATACTACTGCGGTTACCATAGCCCCTCTTAAATTTTGCCTCATGCGCTTGTAAACGTATTCTTCCGAAGTAAACATTTTTCGACTCTTTACGGCTGTGTACAACTCCTTAAAAGACTGCCCGGCAAAAGCCCGATAGCTTCCGTAATGAACTTCCCCGTCTGCCGTGTAGTACTTTTCTCCAAAACGCTCTTTCCACCAATCGGGAACCCAGGTTCTGAACTGGCCAACAAACCTACCAAGCTCCCATAGTTCAAAGTTCCTTCGATCCTTTTCAGAATACTTACCTTGAATGTCGCTAACCTTTTTACGATACTGCTTCATACGAGTCTCAAAGGCTTCCTTATCTTCTCCCGTGTAGTTTCCTTCGGCATCAATTTTAGCGTAGTCCTCGTTGGATATTTGGCCCAAAAACATAGTTCCCTGAACGTAAAATTCCCCCATTTTCGTTAACATGGTAGCCATTCCGTCCCACAACTTGCCAACATAGGGTTTTAAATCCGTGGTGTTTTCTGTTTGAACTATGTTGTACTTATTAAGAATATTCCTTGCCTTTGAACTGATAAAATACTTACCGGTCTTGTTATTTAATTTAAAGAACCTTTTCTCGCCGCGCCCAATAGCTTTTAATCCTAACTCCCTCCAGGCGTTGTATTTCCCCATTACCGCGTTCCACAACCCAGCTTTTAGGTTAAACGTCATTGAGATCATAGAGGTAAGGTGCCTAAGAAAACGCATGGGGATATCTATCTCGGGAAGTAAAGTTTTTTTCTCCCTGAAAATATGCTTGTCCCTCCAAAGCTGGATAAACTTAGTTACGTTGGGCTTAACCTCTTTGTCGCCAAATTTGTTTGCGTTGTAGTACTCAACTGAATAAACGTATGGTAAAACAGGATTAACGTTCTTTGAAAAGCTCATCTCGTTTATGTACTGAAGCATGGCCCCATGGAAATCCTTTGAGTACTTGCCTTCAAGCGGAGAGCCGAATTTGTTTACTATCTGTCCCTGTTGGTTTATGGTGTACGTCCTGTAAAAGCTTTCGGGCAATTTGCTGCCGTCCTCGTTTATTTTCTTAGCTAGTAGCTTTTGAGCCTTTATAGCGTAATACAACGACTTAGACCCCGCAATTACTTTGCTTATAATTCCCTTCTTGGCCTGTTCTTGCAGATCCAAATTTATCTCGTTTAGGGTTTTGAGGTGTTGCTTTCCCGTACCCTCGTAGTACATTTTAATTTCACCCGTCTTTGAGTTGGGGCTTAACCACTGTTGTATGGCGGCTATAACCCCACTATCCCCAAGGGTTTCCCGGAAATTCCTGCCTGTTTTAACAAGTGCGTTATCCTCTAAGGAGTTGGCGAATTTTGATTGCTCGCCCTTAAATGAATCCCGTATTTGCCTGTACTTTTCAAGGTACTTTATTTTAGCGTCGCTAAGACCTTTACTTCGCGCTTTTTCGGTAGTTAAAAGTTCTCCTCCATCATCCATCCAGCCAAAGTACTTAGCGTTGTTTGGGGACAAAAAATCTTTAACCTTATCGGAAACACCCTCTTTTTTCTTTTCTTCTTTAATTACTTCCTTGGCAAGATTAGTTATTTCTGCGTTCAGTTTTTCCCTTTCAGAAACGTATCCTTCGTACGCGTTATCCCAAATTTTAGAAAGTTGTTGTAGCTCGGGGAAATACTCCTGGATGTGAGAAAGAGACTTAAATAAAACCCCTCTGGCGTTAAGGTCTCTGAACTTGTGCTGCCCGATCTCAACACCTTTTGATTCAAGTAGCCTGTTTTGCTTCTCAACGAGTGCCTTTGCAATCCTGTACATTATATCCTTGAAATACGACGATTGAGCCGTGTCGTCAAACTGCATAATGTACGAGTACATCTCTAAAAGCTCGTCCTCTGACAGTTCGTAAAAATCCCTGTCTTCGTCCAGCATCTTTTTGATGTTGGTAACAGAATCCTTGTACTCCTCGTAAGCATCATCTATAACCTTCATCTGATCAACCAATGATTCCAGTTGAGATTTCATGTTGGGCTTTTCTTCGTTAGAAGCCTCTAATATTTTCTCCTCTAAATCTCGTTTCCTGGCTTCTAGTTCCTTTGTGCTTAATCCGTACTGGCGCTTTGAAAAATAACTCTTTGGCAAAACTTTGGCCTTACCGAAGTACTTTTTTTCCTCCTTTATTTTTTGTAGCGAAGTAGTTTCGGGTTGCTTTTCTTTTTTATAAACATCTCCTAATAAAACCTTTTTAGCAAGCGTCTTAGCAATATTCCTATTAAATCCGAAAACCGCTTTTATCCGATCAAAAATGTAGTCAAGTAGCTGTTTAAATTTAGATGTCTCCGAGGCTTTTTTGAATATACCTGCACCTTCCCTGCCTATAGCCTCGGCGAGTACTTCTTTAGCAAGCATATCGGGACTTAACTCTGGATACCTTTCTTGCGTTTCGTTCCAGAGTCCAGTGTTCCTTAATTGATCTACAGCCTTTTTTATAACTTTGTTTTCAAGGCCACCGATAGAATCTATAAAGATGTGCCCCGCCTCGTGTATAGGCGTATCGATTCCTGCGTAAAATGGGTTTATTTTGATCTGATTGCCCTTTGCCGATCCTGCGGCTTTTAAATTTTCGTCGTATTCTATACTTAGCTTAGGATTAGCTTTTTTTAAGTATTTCACAACCTCATTAACGCTTTCTGGATTTGCCTTTTCACGAGTTTCTTTTTGTGGCTTTTGAAGTTTAGGCTCATCACCCTTTGGTTCATCGCCTTTTATTTTCTCTTTAGCCTTTGAAGCCACTTTCTTTTTAGTAGGCTTATCTACTACAGGAGTTTCAACGGGGCCTTTAGGTTCAACCGGCTTAGCGCCCTCCTCGCCCCTAACTACGCCTTTGATAATATTAGCAGTTTCTTTAGCCCTTTTTAGGGGGCTTGTTATAATATCCGTTACTCCTTTTGCCTTTAGCTTTTCCCCTAATTCAACGGCGGTCTGTTCCCCGCTTTGATTCAAAGAAACTTGTCTACTCCTGAATTTGCTTTGGCCGGGAGGCCCGTTCTCGGTAGTTTCACCGTGCCTTACAAGGTACACTTTCCCATTATCTGAAGTGTGCTCATAGACTTCATCCTTCCCAACCTTGTCTTCGGCAAGTTTTTTAAAGTCCAGCTCATTAAGGTTTTCGGGCCTCCCCTGTTTTTCCCATTGGTTTATGAGTGAAATAACCTGGCTGTGCGTAACGATAACCGATTTATCCTTGGCCTTTTTAAGCCAGTTTTTATACGCGCCGATAGTTCTTTGAGCAAAATCTATGTACTTCTCCCCATGCTTCCACGAGGTGTGTGGATTGCGAATAGATTTTTTCAGTATCTCTTTGGCTTCGGGTGTTTCTATCTCGCCTTCAAATTCTCTACCTAAGTTACGGGTTTCAAAATCGGGCACTAAGATTAAACCTTCGCTTCCTTTCCGATGCTCTTCTACGTAATCGGGGTGAATGAACTCTTCGGAGTTATACTTTGGCCTGCCGTAACCTTTCTCACTCACACGAATAAAGTAAGGTTGCCCGTCCAAATCTTTTATCGGGTGCCCTTCCTTATCATAAACCGCAAGTGCCTTAAGCTGGCCTACCTTTGAAGGTCTAATGCTAACGGGTTCTCCCTCGTAAGATAAAAGCACTTTATTGGGGAAAGTTTTCTCGCCATCCCTCACAACTTCCCGTTCCTGGTCACTGGACGCAAGGTCAATTAACTTCCCATCCACGTTTATTTTAGCCGAACGACCTATGGGAATCTCTAGGGTGCCGTTGAGTTCTTTAGGCTTAAAGAATTTACCCTTGTCGGTAGTGGCTTGCCAAATAGCGTGAAACTTATCTACTGGATCTAAATTTTCAAACTCCTCGGGGGACATTTCAGAAACGTTAAATTCCGGCACAGGCCCTTCCTTAACTGGCTTTGCTTTAAAATCTTTGAATGCCTTTTTTATCGGCTCCTTTTTAGGCTCTTCTTTCTTTTCGGTACCCTGCCATATTTCTTTTACCTCTCCCTCAATTTCTTTAATCAAATCCTTCCTGTAGCCTATTTCCCCATCATTTATTCCATCGGGGTTACTCTCTTCTAGTTTATCGAGCCCTGCCTGAATGTTAGCTTTCTCGTAAGTAAGATCAAATATCCTTCGTTTATTATCATCATCCAGGTTGCGGTCTTTGGTAGATTCGTGGTACTCTGAATATTTGTCGATCTTAAAAAGAGCCTTATCAAGGTCTTCCTTGGTTATATTACCTGCCTTGAAAGCACCATATAATTCAGTCTTTAACTCGTTTTCATTTCCTTGAGCAATGGCGCTCATTATCGTCTTAGACTTTTCCTCGTTCTTATTTTTATCTTCTAAAACTTTACCTAACACATGACCTTGCGCACCACCGATTAAGCCGCCAAAAGCATCGTTTATGTAATCTCCTATAGACTGCGGGCTGAAAAGCTCTGTTCCGTATTTAGGGTCACCATCATCCACTAAGTTGTCGTGGATTACCTGCGAGGCTTTCTGAATCACATTTTGGGAAAGCTCTTGCGCACTTTCCTCGGCGGCAGTTCTAAGAATGTTCTTTGGTGTTTTTTCGGCTACTGTGGCAGCAGCGAGATTTGACGTTTTATAAAGGTCATCGAGAACTTCTTTTGTTACATTGCCATCCGCATCTTCAATGGCCCCCTGAACAAGTTTTTTAATTAAACTTTGCCCCGCCTCTTTTTCAAAGGCTTTGTTAATTTGACCATACCCGCCACCCAGCATATCTATAGCCGCTATTGGGGCCGTCGCGGCCAACGCAGTTAAATAAGCACCCCTACCTGTTATCCCCTTTTCATTAGCCGCTTCCATTGCCTCTCCCAAGTTAGTGAGGTAGGAAGCCGTAAATCCCTTCGCTAGACTTTCTGCTTTTATTGCTTTTTGGGCAGCCTCTTCCGTAATTTTTCCCGCTCGTAATGCCGCATTAGCACCCTTCCCTGCAGTACCTAATGACCCCCTAGTTAGCGCCTGTTCTAAAACGTATGCGCCAAGATTTACGGCAGTATTAGCTATAGTTGATAATGAGAAGTCGTATGCGTCCGACGTGGGATTAAGGTCTTCAAATGAATTTATTTTTGATACATCAAGAACATTTTTATTGTATTTTGAGCTTGTCTCAAATTCCAGTTTTTCGTTTTCGTTTTTAAGCCTTTGATACCAAGGAAGCTCTTCGCCAGTTGCAGCCCCATAAACAACTTGTGCTAAATCATTGCCGCTTTCTTTTACGTGTGGTAAAATGTTAAATAATTTCTTACCTATATCCGTTACCCTGCTATCGTCTTCCGATTCTGTTGGTGTACCCCAAATAGAATTTATTTTTGATCCCACAGGAGATTTTTCTCCTTTACTTAAAGGCTTAGGCACAGAATACCCTTTGCCGGTTTCTTCCAAATAGTAAGAGGCAGGAGTTTTAAGTTTAGCGACCGTCTCATAGAGTACTTCTGCTGGCGCAACGGATAGTTTTAAGTAATCCTGAACACCCTCGGTAACCTTATCGAGAGTTGTTTGCGTGTCTAAATTTTGCTTGGGGTGAATTCCCTGAATTGTAAGAATTGCATCTGATATTTCTTGTTTAGAAGCGCCTTTCATGGCCATGTCAACGATGTATTCCTTTTCTGAATCCGAACTATTTACCTCTTTTAGAATACCACGCACTTTCTCTTCTATATCTCCTGTTGGCAAAAATTGCTCGTTATTGGGGTTATATATATTAGCAACCCCCGCAGGCTTCCAGGTAGAAGTGTCTATTTCGAGGGAAGCGCTTGGGTCTTTTGCTGGAGCCCAATCCGAAGTATCAATCTGTTTAGAGATATTTACGCCCCTCATTGTTGAATAGGCTTATTGGTTCTACGGTCGTAAATAATGCCGGTCTCTGTATCTTGGTACATAGTACCATCTGGGCTAATCCTGTATCGGTCTTCATTTCCGCCTTCGCCATATTCTACAGACTTAGTTCCTGCACCATGATCGGATGCGTAATGAACTTGAGGATTATTGGCCTGCAATGGTAAATGGATTGTCGTTTCAATCAAATCGGCCGTTTTGCCATCTTTATTTACCTTTTTTACAATTTTAGCGTCCCCATCGTATTTTTTTTGAAGCGCAGTTTCACCAAATCCCCACGGGTCATAAACCGCGTTTTCGTCACCAACCATTTGATTGAATTCATCGGGGGTCAATAGCACTTTACCACTAACAAAGGAGCTATACCCCTCTACTTTTCTAGTTTCCGGATTGAAAATAGGAAAGGACGTTACCTTAGTGTTAGAAAAATCCCAATTATTGGTTGACACACCTTTTAAAGAGGTGACGTTTTTAATGCTTCCGCTTGAATTTTTCGTGAATATTTTAGCCCCTTCGGTGTTTAGAAGTCCATTTTTACCTATGTAAAGTTCCTCGGCTGAACCTGGCGTATATTGTGCGCCAGAGCCAGGGGTTTCGTAAGACCTTTTTAAAACTTGACTTAGAAGGCTATTGTTAGTGCCTATCTTCTTTGCCCCCGATCCTCCGCCCCCAGAACGATTGCCGTCATTGACATGATATGTGGCATGTTGAAACTCATCAGGAGTAACGTGCCCTTCAAGGGTATCTTTGGTATAATCCTCTATGCTGTATTTTTCTGGCGTTAGACCCGATTGCGCAAGTTTTTGCTTGTAGTTGTAGGCCCACTTCTTCGATTGATAAGGATTTAAGTTGGATAAAAAGGACCTAGATTGATTTCTGATGTCATTATCTGTAGCCCCATACTGAAGACTAAGTAAGCCGTTAGCTAAAACGGATTTGCTTTTTAGTGCTTTTGGAGTCTTTTTGCCAAACTGCTCCAAAAGCGGATTAAAATCATAATCGGAGGGAGGTTCGAACTTAAATTCAATATTATTTCCCCTTACGCCGTCAATTGACCCTTCGCGCAGGTAATTAACAAGATGTTGCTTGTACTGTTGAACCTCGGGTAAATCTCGTAAATCAGCGTTCTTGGGATCGTTTAAAAAAGCCTCGAATTTGTTTTTTTCTGAGTCTACCCTATAGCCCTTATAAAAATGTTCATTATCAGTTATGCCCTTTATCATATTTTTATATTCACTATAAAGCTGTGGGTTATATTGCCACCCCGGATTTTGCGCTTTCCACTTACCTATCTCTGATATTTTTTTAGTGGCGTAATCTTTAATGATGGCGTGATCCCATGAGTTGATGGCATTTTTGTAGTCAAAATCATCTGCTTGTATTTTGGCTCTGGCTTCTGCCCTAGATTTGGCTCTTTCTAAATCTTCCGCTTGTTGCCGGTCTTGTTGGATGTAATCATTATACGGCACTTTCACCGCAAGACCCTGGGGCACTCCGTATTCAAGCATTATCAGTAGGTTATAATTTACAAATTTAATAAAATTACCCAAAGGGTTCCAAACTTTTTTGTAACTTTGCTTTGTTCTAACCCCTCAAACGAATGGCGACTCTAAACGATGTTACGCTCAATATTGGCATAACCTTATCCAACAACGGAAAGACTTTCGTATTTGAGGATACTACAGGAACCTACAACAGCTCAACAAACCCCGGTGGCTACGGTGGGCCAAACATTGATTCATCCGACGTTACGCAGGCCATAATAGGCGTTTATCAGTACAAGGCAACAGTTCCTTGGTTATTCACTTTCACGATTGCTTCTAACGTAGTTTCTGCGCTTGTGCTAACTAAGCCAGATGAAACCACTGTAAATATCTTCGCCGACCTAACAAACACCGCCTTCCCTTTCACGGGGTCATCTGTTTTCAATATCCTAAACACGTATTTAGATTACCCAGAAGATATCGCTATTGCGGATATGGTTTGGACTTTTACCTATGAAATTTCAGGAGCCTACTTAGATGGAAGCGATCCCGTGGATTTCGACATAACTACTTCTTGTGATTTTCTTGTATGGTGCAATACAGATTGCTGCGTAAAGAAAATGTTTGTTAATCTGGGATGCAACTGTTGTGAAGACAAATTACAAAGCGCAATGAAGGCCAAAGCAATGCTCCTGTCCGCTATTTATTCCGCTGAAGTGGGCCAATACGATGCTGCGCAAAAATCATTAACCAAAGCCTCAGATTTGTGCGCCTGTGGCTGCAAAGGATGTTAAAATGAACTGCAACCCTATAGAAGTACTCAGGGGCCCCAGGGGAATAAAGGGCGATAAAGGCGACGTGGGCATGTCCGGCGGCGTAGCATTAATAGGAAAATTGGATGGGTCAACCCCGTTCAACGCAAATTCAACATCTGATCAACTAATTACTTTGTTTGGAGGAACCAATTTCGTTATAACAGATATTGTAATGGTCAATCCTTCAACCAATCTATCTGCCTGTGATGATTTGGAATGGTGGGATCAAACTGGTAGATCGGGCAATCAAATAGCCGCCATGTCAAATCAAGTATTTAGTTACATGACTTTATCATCATCTATGGCTAGGGTTGGAGAGACTAATTTATTTATCCGGCTAAAAACACACTCTACAGTTTCAAATTCTATATACGCATCCCTCGGCACTCCATTAGGAACAACCGGAACTGCGGACATATATATCTATGGTTACGTTTTATCTTAAAATATATTCCCATGTGCGATAACTGCGGTATAGATAATTGCTCCTGCAACCCCATCTTAGTAGAAAGAGGGCCTCAGGGCCCCGTTGGCGCAACTGGCCCACAGGGTTCGGCTGGTGATAATGGCTGGTCGGAAAGTCTTGTGCTGATTCAAAATGACGGAACCACAACTGGAACCGGACAGAGATACAGTCTAAAATTTAACGGATGGGTGGGTGGAACCGGAACGCCCCCATCTTCACCTACTGCACCCAATATTTATCTTCAGGCAAACGGAACTTTTGGAGCCTTATCTAGTGCTGCCGATTTAAGGGGCGTACAGGGAAACTCTGTTCGTTGGTTGGGAACCTTCGCCACACCTCCGGTTAGCCCTAGTGTTAATGACGCTTACCGGGATTCGGCCTTAAAGATGGCAAGGATATGGGACGGAACGGCCTGGAGGGAAATGGTAGAGGACGGTTTAGCGGGTAGCGCAGGAACGCCGGGTGCACCTGGTAAGTCTATAGCATGGCAGGGTACTTTTGCTGGGCCGCCCCCCGGAACAGCGCAGCTAAATTGGGCCTATAGAGACACTACGTATGCTCCTCCTCAGTCTCTTGTTTGGAATGGATCTTCTTGGCAAGAAATGAACCAAGACGGCATAGATGGGACTGATGGCGTAAATGGGTTCAACTATGAAACTGTAGACGGTAACGGAATACCCGCAGAAGCAATGGGGAACCCGTATTCCTTCTTAATACGCAGGCCCGATGATACTGGGTACGTATTTATAAATTTCAGTCAAGTAAGGGCAGACCTAAATGCTCCTTTAGATTTTCAACAATTTTAAATTTCAATAATGGCAAAAAATACGATAATAAATTACACAAATGCCGGAAGAACCAAGTCTGCCACGGGAACTGGTAGCCTTCAAACAATCTTTACGGCTGGCACCAATGGAACCAAGATAGTTGGAGTATACATTTATGGAGCCGCCACTACGGCATTCAGTGTTCAACTGGATGTTAACGACGGTTCTAACCAGTCCATGTATTCAGGCACTGTTACTACAGATGGTAACGGATTTTTTGATTTGATGACAGTCTTAGGTGTTCCAAAGACCGCGGCAGGAACGAAATACTTTAACATAGAGGGAACGGTAACGGTGAGATCACAGACCTCTAACTCCGTGGTAACAGTCGTATATGGCGAGGACTACTAATGCTGGCTGATTCTATTACATACTGGTCGCTTACCCTTAAGAATTACTGCGCTAATTGGGCTCTTTCTATGAGCGCAAAAGAACAGTATGGCGAGGATGAATGTGAATCATGTTGGGATAATTTAATCCTGGCGACGGAATTAGTTTCAATACTGGATTGCTATGATGTGGATGGAGATAACTGCCTAACCGCAAACCAAATCTCAGAGGTTTTTCAGATAAGCAGCCACATAGTAAATAAACGCTGCGCCTAGTATAGGTTGTACCTATCGATATCCTTTTGAGCGTTCTTGTACTGCTTGTACCTATCAGCCCCTAAGATATTTTCTACTGCTGAACTCAATAATTGACTTCCTGTGCCCATGTTCTGTTGAAAGCCCCCCATTTTATCTTCAAATATCTGCCTGTGGATATTTTCGTTTTGTGCTGCCATTGAGTTAGCCAGACCCATTTTGTTCATTCTTAAAGATTCGTCGTCGCTAGCAGTTTTCAGCCTGTTATTGTACGAATCGTTAAAGACCGCCCTTGCGTTGTTAAGCGCTACTCCGCCGTTACCCCCGGCAACGTTGTATACGTTTGCCAAAGCCCCATTCCTTGCCTCTGTGAGCTGGTTGTTTAGGTAGGACTTTTGTTCGGGCGTGTATCCGTATGCTGATGATGCAATGCTTTTGGCAAGTTGGCTTTTGAACTCGTTTGTGGGCTCATAAACTGGTCGTTTCTGATTAAGAAGCAATCCGGTTCCTAAAGCCGCTTGTCCGTAACCTAGAACATCCGCTAGACCCAATTCTCTTTTAGCCTTATTCGTAAGCCCAGGAGTTGGCGAATTTTGATTGCTGGGATTCGTGGTTTCGTTTCGGGTGCCAACAGGCGCCGTTGCTGTATCCTGTTGCCTTTTTTCTTCGGGCACAACAACATCATCCCCGATATTTCCGTCAAGAAGTTTATAGGGATCAAACTTTAGTTTTTCTACCAGAGTTTGTCCCTGGGGTTTTTTGAACTTGTTGACCAATCCAGTTCCTGTAGGGGTAGATTTGGCGCCCCCCTTATACTCTGTTTCTGCTAAATATTTTGCCGCTTGATAAGGTTTACCTTGCTTTACATATTTATTTATTAGCTTAGTTATTTCTGCGTCTTTTTTATACGCAGGTCGGTGTTTTTCATATTCGTCGGGCTCTTGCCCATCATCTTGCACCTCTCCACCATCTGCCATTTTTTTGCCCCCGGCCACCCATCCCATGTATCGGCGTTGTTTGTCCGTGAGCTTCTTCCCGTTAGCCGAACCGTCCTTTAGTATTTCTTTTGCCTTTGCTGAAGTTAAACCTCCGTTAGCTTTTCCTTCGGCCGTTTCTGAATCTGGGGCCAGCGATTCTAAAAACCCTTCTCCCAATTCAGATTCTATTTTTTCTACCTCCTCAGGAGTAAAAAGATGTTCGCCATTTGACAACTTAACCTCTTCGCCTCCTTTTTGCTTTAAGCCCGCTTTCTTTTTGGGACTCTCTTCTAAAACCTCTTCTCTAACCTCTTCGGCAATATGGGCGTTCTTTTCAGGAACAACAAATGACTTTTCTTTCACTTTAGCTTTAATGCTATCAGAAGTCGAGGTTCCTTTACCTTCAATTTTCCCCCCTTTTATGTAGCCACCGTCTTTGCACATTTCTACCAAGCCGCCTTTTTTGAAGCCGGTTATACCATATTTCGACTTATAATCGTTCGTGTTAGTATCGGTAGAGTTGTATGTTTTATTTAGTGCGTAAGGATTGTTGATGTTTGAAATAGCGTCTTGTTGCGCCATTCCAGAGCCTTCTTTTACTCTTGCATTTCTGTCGTTCTTGCCTGTAAAATACCCTTTAGCTAATCCAGAGACTAACCCAACTCCCGCGCCGATGGCAGTACCCTCGGGGCCAAATTGAGAGCCAATCTGTGCGCCAGTTCCTAAACCTCGTAGCGCACCGCCAGCCATGTCGCCGGAAATCGATTCACCGCCTTTTTTATTATTGATTGAATTTTGAACTATTGAACCTGCGGTATTTCCAGCTAAAGAGTACAAGCCAGTTTGCCCGAATTTACCCGCTAATCCTGGTTTGGGAGTAGAACGGGTTAGGCCCATTGCGGCCTTATCAGTATCCGAGTAGCCCAAAATATTTGGATCCGTAACCGGATTCCCGTTAGCATCAACCCACCCACCATCAGCGTATTTTGCCACTAATCCTCCTTTTTTATAGGAAATTATCGGATTGCCATTAGGGTCTAAGTGCTTAGTGGTTCCGCCTGGGTATTGATAGGTTTGTATGGTTTGACCGTCCGCCCCTTTGTACTGGCCTGTGTAAACCCGCTTAGGCTGGTTTTGCACAGGTTTTGTTTCTATCTGAATAGGCGCAGATTCTTTTTGCGTATCAGGCAATTTTTGCTCCATAGGAGCGTTATTTATAGGGGCGTTCGGGTCATTGACTTTGTAAAACCCGTAGGCAGTGCCTACCTTGGGGTCGTATTGAGGGTGGTTCTTTGGAATAGACTTATAAGAAGCGTATTGGTAATCAGCCTTATCTTCGGGGTTGTAGTTCAGATTTTGATAAACGCCGTTACCCAAGTGCTTATACCCTAATTGCAATCGATCTTTCTGGCTCAATGGCTGAGTGCCAACGGTGTAGAAAAGAGTGGAGTTGTCAATGGGGTTGACGGCGTTTTTTACTTTATACTGGCGCATTCTGTGAGGGGTTAGAGACACAAAGGTAAGCAAAAAATAGTTACAAAAAAGTTTGGAACTAGTTATTAATTTTACTAACTTTGAATCATAAAACAAATTCGTATGAAAACAATCCTTTTAATGTTGCTATGCGCAACTGCATCTTTTGGACAAATTGTACAGCCCACCTATTACAACGAGGATTTCAAAATTATAGATACCGTAGGTATTTCAGAAGAAGGGTATAACATAATGGTTTCCCCGCTAGTGTGCACCTATAATATGTCGCAAGAGATTTCTTTGTATCCTATTTACTTCATCCCTTATTACAGAAATGAGAAACATGGGGGCATCACTATGGTTGGCGTTGGGGCTTCTATTCCCGACATAAATCTAAAAGGAAAAAATTTCGTTCTCAAAATAACTAACGTAGCCTGCAAGGAAATGAGAGAGGATTCTATGTCTTACGTATTGAACTCTATTAAAAAGCCAGTTTACGATAAAAAGGGGAATTTCACATGGGTTGTTTTTTCTGGAACTGAAATATCTGCGTTTTGCGGCACAAAAGAAATTGAAGTTACCGTAGATGGGAAAACAGTTGTACCCAATCAGCCCAGAAACTCAACCGACTACTTTAGCAAAGTGAATTATTTCGCAGAGAAAATTTCTCTACAAGAAGATTTTAACAATTCTAGTGAATGAACTCTTTAATCCGATCCTCTTCAACTATTCATAAGGCAATAACAGAGCGCATGGCTGAAATGGGCGCTACGCAGGCCCAGGTTATAAATGATGCTAGCGAACTCGGCTTTACCATCTTCAAGCCGCAGCTAAGTAATTACCTGAATAAAACAAAGAAGTACGGATTAACAGAGGTGCAGATACTTTTCATTTGCTCCATGTACGGAATAAATATAAATATCAATGCCGGCAGACCCTATTTGGATGGGGATATCATTAAGTATAAACTCACTCCTTATAGTAAGAAGAACGCCGCTAGGTGGGCTGAGATAACAAAACAAACATTTGGATTATGAAAGAAGAAAACAAAAAGCCTTTAAAGGCTAGTGAAATACTTAGAGACATTGCTTTCGAGGAAAATGGCATTACCGCAGCCCTCTCTGGCCTGATCCACGAACAAAATGAGAAAGAGTCGAAAAGTGAAGCCATTAAATTTACAAAATGGTTTTTAGACAACGTAAGGGTTATTGATAAGGAGTACTATTTAGGCTTACTTATTAAACCCCTCTCTGAACAGCAAAACAGAAAACACTCAATCGAAGAATTGTACGAAATATTTATCAAAACCACATAAGCATGGGAAACAAAGAAGAAGAGTCCGAAAAGGTGGTTAATACCATCCTGCGCCTGCAAAGAGAAATTTCTGACAAGGACTACGAGATCAAAAGCCTAAGGGAGGCTCTCGATAAAATATGCCACATGAAATTAGAGCATCCAGGAGAAGATTATAAATATGCATTAAACAGATGCTGGCACATAGCGACAGAAGCCCTTAACCCCACAAACACACAAGGATGAATTACGAGGAGATGGCAAGAATAGCTTATGCTAACGACCCCAAGCTAAAAAAGGCTTTGGCGGCAGGGATTGCCATGGACAACGCCATGAAACTCGATAGATCAAAAGGAGGCGCTACTAATTGCCATTTTATGATGGATAATTTTCTAAAGTATTTTAGCTACGAAGCTTTAGGAGAAAGAAACATCTTATTAAATAAATCTATATGACCGACCAGCCAAAATACTACACTCCCGATATATCAGAGTTTCACGTAGGGTTTGAATACGAAGCGAAACAATCGTTCATGGATGGAACCGTAAAAACATCGGTAGAATATGAGCGAGCTGAATGGAAATTACATACTGTATGCGTTGGTGATATTCCATATATTGATCGGGCATTAAACGGGAAAAATGCTGCCAATGGGCTTTGCGGAATAAGGGTAAAATACCTAGACCGAGAAGGTATCGAAAGCTTGGGCTATTCCCATGAAGGTGGAAAATTAAGCGTTGGCGGTCAGCAGGAATATGAAGGGTTATTAGGAACTAAGGGCTTAATATCTATATTTCATACTCCTATTAATAGCAAAGTAACAATAAAGGGTAAAAATAAGATACGTGATGGTTCCGGTAAATGGGATGGATGGATAATATACTTTGATGGAAAAATTTATAACAAATCAGAACTTAAAAACATTCTACAACTTATATCTAGATGAATAATACTAAAGAACGCCGATACAAATTCGTGGTACAGGACGGCCCCACGGGCAAGAAAAGAAAGTACCTATCCATAAAAGAATCAGAGCTTACCGATGCTCAAAAAGACGTTTTGTACAAATCATTCATGCAGTCATACTTTAACCTGCCGGATGATGTGCAAGACCGATTTTTTCAAGGATTCGTTCACCAAATAAAAAAACAACTTCAACATGCAAACACCCAAAAACCTGATTGATGTAGCCACCGACTCTGAAGGAGTGGAGGTAGAAATAGAGATTAAAAACCACGACCCCAAGCTAAATATAGCAGACAAGGAAATAGGGGTAACTATCGAGTACAGAATGGCAAAAGACCCCAACACAGCTTATGGGTTACCGCAGTACTTCCCAGGAGAGCCTTTTACAGAAGTTGAGATGGAAGAGGCTATGAAGTACGCCAAAGGCAAGTTGGAAGAAATTAAATTCTAGCCTATGAGGAACTTTGTTTTTGGAGCCTCTTACCTAGTGTGGGTTCAATAAAAATACATGGAGTTTGATGTGGAGAAAACCGCTCTTCACAACGCTAACTTTGGCTGCCAAAGAGAAGACTTTCCATCCTTATACGAACTCAGACAAATAGTAGAAAAACAAAAAGCTGCTAAAGATGTGGTTATCCTCTCTATCTGCGAGTTATCCGAGAAAGACTACAACACCTTTTGGGGAGAACTTTTACACGATACTACTTTCGTTAGTACTTCGCCCCAAACATTGAATTAACGAATACCGTTACCTTTTCCAGGTTCTTGCTTACAGTAGGGTTCGTTAAGAAATTATTCAGGTTAAAGCTGATCTTGAGGTAAAAATCAACTAGCCTCCCTCTTTTTCCTATCGGCGTGTTGTTTTCCCAAACAGCGTCCCGAACTCTATAAAACCTAGTTTTCTTGTTAAGGTTCCTATCAGTAGCGGTATCGGTATCGGTTGAGTAAGTAACCGAGTCGAAGTTTTGGTCTAGCGAAGACTTTACCTGCATCGTGTAAACCGTGAACATTTCCTGCATTGTAGGGTTAACAATGATATCTAGTGAATGAGGGTACACCCTTCCGTAATGCTTGCAAACATCCCCAGTCCAGTTCATGTAAACCTCGTTGTTCGCGTAGGTCTTGGCCCAAAGAAGTGACCCCGGCGCATCTGGCTTCTCGAAAGGTTGAACGGGGTTATGCGTAGTAAAGGTTTCAATATTGACGTACTCCGTGTTATTAACAGGAACCTCGTCACCTACGTTGTAGGTTTTGTTGAACCTTATAGCCTTTCCGTTGGCATCCTTTGCTGAAATTAACTGGTAGTTGTGCTGGTGCCATATTGCAGGAGTCATTCCCGGGAAGAACCCTACTATTGCATCCCTTACGTGGTTATACCCTACCGTGAAATCGTAATTAACATACGGGTTGGGATCGTCAAAAGCCGGCAGCACGAAGTCCTTGAAGGTCATTAGCGTGGTCTTAAACTTCGCATCGTACACCCCGTGAATACCCACGCCCATAAGTGGTTTGTCGGTTGAGATTATAGATCCGTCAAAGGTCTGGTTGTCGAAAGCCGAGTTAAAGAAAGAATGTAGCCCTTTGGCCACGCTTATTTCCTGCGTTTGGCCTCCTATGTTCATAATCATCCATGCCCTCCTTCGCATGTCGAACCAGCTAAACCCGAACTCGGTAGAAACTAAGCTACACTGGTGTTGGTTGCCAAAATAAGTGTCGTAAGCGTCAAACCTATCTATCACTCCCCCTACCCCTAATTGCGTGGCTTCTCCCAGCGTTCCGGTAACGGTTTGGCGCTCTAGTATAGGCAGGTAGCCAACGGCCTGATTCTGCCAGTAAAACACCTTATCCATCTTAGCGTAAAGGTTGTTTATCTCGCCTCTTTGCCCGTCCAAATCCCGGTAGTTATTGGCTAAAAAGTTCCTGAAAGCGTCGAACCTTTCTCCTGAGATTTTGGGGCCCGCCCACCGAACTCTAAAGGGGTACCGGTTTACTTCGTTGAAGTTGTAAGGCAAAGCGGGGTACTCAAAAACATCCCCGTCACTGGTGTAGGCGATGTTTACATTGAAGTCCTCTAAATTAGTAGTGCCTCCTTTTGAAAACCACACGCCGTTTGTTTGGTTCTGCGCCCCGTCTTTTGTGATGTGCCTACCTTGCCTTAAGTAGTGGTTAACGTTAGATTCGATAGGGAAAAAGAAACCCCCGCTCCACGAGCCAGGGCCCAAAGTGTCGTTGTACATCACCCTTTGGTAGTCAACGATACCCACGAACGAATCCCCGCCGTAAACCTCAATGTCGTTGAAAACGTAGTTCCCATTTGCGTCAACGGGTAATGAAGCTAGGATCGTTGAGTTTATTTCCTGAAAATGCCCTATAGATATAAATGGGGTAGCCGCTATAGCGTCTGCGCTCTGCCCCCCGTAAAGAGTGCCTTTTTGTATCTTGTAGTTCGCAATGGGTAGGCCGGTAAATTCATTTGCTAAAGCCACTGGGCCAGATATGTCATACCCACCCGGCGAGCCTGGAAGGTAATTTATTGAATATTGCGTTCGAATTAAAGCACACTTATTTCCCGTACCTTGTCTCCCTGCGCCACCGTAAGCATTAGGTTCTATAAGTTCGTTTTCAAAGCTCTGTCCGGGCAAAATGTTCCCATAACTTCCTTGTGGATTAATGTTAGAAAATGTGGTGATAGGAATGTGAAATGGATTTGAGGGATTTCCAGCCTGTTGATAGCACTTGGCATAAGTTTCTTCTGCCAGTCCGTGTGAAATGTATGGGCTTATTGTTAAAAAGTTTTCTCCTTCTAAAATATTTCCAGAGTTGATAAAATTTGTGTCGGGGTACGCAAATAAAGCGTCCGGAGAATACCAGTTATAAACTCCCAAAACTCCCGTTCCCGCAGAATTAGCGTACGTATCTCTTTTCAATGCATCCACGGCCATCGGCCTGATATTTGCCCCATCTGGTACTGTAGGAGTTATCACGCCCTGCGCCATGTACTGCTTGTCCCTAGGGGCACGCATGATACTAAACCCGCTTATGTTGTTTATTATACTCGAGGGGATGGTAATTCCGCTAACGGTAATGCCGTTGCATGTTAAAGAGAATGAATTGGTTGGTCTTTGAATTAATAGGCCGCCCTTATTTGTTATTCCAGTTGGAGTAGCCGCACCTCCCGACCAAATTGCATGATCACCTATCCACCTGGCGAAGTATGGGTTTCCCTTTTTGTCATAAAACAAGATAGCAAACCTATACGTCTCATTAGTCCAGTACTGCCTCAAGTACTGCGTAGAAGCCATCCCCCGGTAATCAAAGTAATCATCCATTATAGGGATTACTTTATTATTAACCTTCGCTAAAGTAACCGTAGCTCCACCAGTAGTAGTATAAACCGTAGTAGTATCCGCTAAAAACGACTGGCCCGGATTGTAAGTTACCGCGTTGTAGGTAATGCTATCTCCCGTGCTGCCGTTTACTATGTAATAAGTACCAGCTACTAAGCTACCCGAAGCAACTACAGTCGAAGTATTAGAAACGTACCTCCTTATAATTATACACGCGTTAACTACAGGCGTACCCGCAACCGCTGTGTAATTAGGCCCTATTGCACCAGAACCCGTAAAGGTATCTCCCGGGTTGTAATTTACTCCCCCGTATTGAATAACTCCCCCG
>Ga0163163_10000429_pt1 | contig 38660 bp, 60 predicted proteins | sample S65metaG_FD_119766 | JGI IMG/M metagenome (GOLD analysis project Ga0163163, IMG submission 119766) | Switchgrass rhizosphere microbial communities from Kellogg Biological Station, Michigan, USA - S6-5 metaG | ecosystem: Host-associated > Plants > Roots > Rhizosphere > Soil | place: USA... | reverse complement strand
GGACATGGTTGCCCAGCTTGCGTACTCGGTCTCGCTACCGATCAAAGACTCGCCGGGGCTCGTCGTCACGTTCAACCCGACAGTGTCTCCGTACCTGATCGCCGCTGAAACGTCAGCCAGAGATCTTCAGGGCGCGCTCGCGTCACACAAGCATCAGCTGCTTGGACCAGTCGGTGACATCAAGGAGGCGATGGTCGTGGCCGAGAAGTTCGGGGAAGAGTGGCTTAAGGGCAAAGGTTTTTCGTCAAGCGACTGCACGTGTAGCGACATCCACCCGGGCACCAAACTGCGCCCGATGCGCGGCAGCTCTAAACGCAAGAAGGCGTAAACATGCACGAGTCAGTTCTGAGCTTCTTCTCCAGCAACCTCCTCCGTTCCGAGGTGCAAGGAAAGGACGTGCTCGAAGTCGGATCCTACAACGAGAACGGCTCGATTCGTTCGCTCATCATGGGGATGGCGCCAGCAAAGTACGTCGGCTCCGACATGCGTGAAGGGCCAGGTGTCGACGTCGTGGCCGACATCAGCATCTCTCAGCTGGGGTGGTTCGACGTGGTGTGCTGCGCGGGGACGCTCGAACACATGCAAGATTGGCGCGGCTGCATCACCAGCATGAAGCGCCACGTGAAGCCGAACGGAGTTCTGCTTCTCACTACGGTCTCGCCCGGCTTTCCGCTCCACGACTATCCGAGCGACTACTGGCGCTTCACGTTGGCCGATATGGCCAACATCTTCAGCGACTCGCGGATCTTGACTCTGGAGCCCGACCCCCAGGTTTCTGGCGTATTCGTGAAGGTATCACCTGGAGCGCCATTCACAGATCTGAGCGGCATCGAGGTGTTCGCTATGGGACGAGACGGAAGAACATGATCAAGCTCAATCTCGGCTGCAACGACCGACATTTGCCTGATCACGTCAACGTCGATCGCGTCGCACCTGCCGACGTCGTCACTGATCTTGAACAGCGGTGGCCCTGGGAAGACTCCACGGTCGAGCACATTGTCGCTCACGACATCATCGAGCACTTGCACGACAAGATCCATACGATGAACGAGGCGCACCGAGTGCTTGCTCCTGCAGGCACCATCGAGATTGCGGTGCCGACCACCGATGGGCCCGGAGCTTGGTGCGACCCGACGCACGTCAGTTACTGGAACCGGCTTTCGTTCCGCTACTACGAATTCGGAAACTACGCCCATACGCGCCTAGCCAAAGCGTACGGCATCACCGCGGCCTTTCGCGTCGTGAGCGAAAACCTGCAAAACACGGGCGACGGACCTCGACTCACGATCGTGCTGGCGGCGGTCAAGCCTGGTCGCCAGTTCGGCGATCTCGACGATGACGCGCTCGGTGCGCTCCTGGCGTCTCCTCTCCAGCTTCTAGGCGCGATGCGCGTCAAGAACGAATCTCGATGGATCTACGAGTCCATCGAGTCACAGCTGACGATTTGCGACAAGGTGCTCGTGTTCGACGACCACTCGACCGACGACACACGTGACATCGTTCGTTCGTTCGGTGAGCTGTGCATCCTGATGGAATCTCCGTTCAGCGGCCTCGACGAGGCACGCGACAAGAACTACATCTTGGAGCACCTCGTGATCGCTAATCCCGAGTGGGTGCTTTGGGTAGACGGCGACGAGGTGCTGGAAAGCAACGCGGCCCGCGTGCTGGAGCCCGCGCTCAACGACGAATCTGCCTGCGCGTTCACGCTGCCTTTTGCCTACTTCTGGAACGACCGCGAGCACGTTCGCATCGACGGCGTGTACGGCGACTTCTGTCGCACGACAATGTTTCGAGTCAAGGGCCAGGATACCGTCGCGCTCCGGTTCCTAGCCACGGGCAGTGGCCCCAATTTCCACTGCGGCACCTATCCCCAAGGGCTATGCGGCAACGTGCGCTACCTCGATACGCGCATGAAGCACTACGGTTACCTCACGCCCGAACAGCGCCAAGCGAAGTTTGAGTGGTACAACAAGATCGATCCCAACAACGAACGTGAAGACTGCTACCGGCACATGATCGAGACGCCCGGCGCCATCCACGCGCCTGGTCCCACTGTTCTTGTTCCGTGGGTGGAGAGAAAATGAGCGAGTTTACCGTCTGCATTCCCAGCCACAGCCCGCACTTCCGATGCTGGGAAGAGCTAGCGACGAGCGTCCACTGGGCGCTGAGCGAGCTAGGACACACGGCCTATCGCGACAGCAAACCTCGCCCGCGCACGCGCGCCATCTACCTCGGTTGGCCACTGAATCAGCCAGACAATGACGCGATCTTCTACAACACCGAGCAGGTCAGCAAGGACAGCTACTGGCAGCACAACGCGCTCTACGCCTACTACAAGGGGCGCACCGTCTGGGACTACAGCGCGGCGAATGCTGCGCGCTTCGGGCAGTACGACTTGCCCGCTCCGTCGGTGGTGCGACCTGGGTACTGCCCACTGCTCGAAGATCGTTTTACAGTCATTACCAAGACGTACGACGTCGCGTTCTTTGGTAGCAGCAACGAGCGGCGGGAACAGGTGCTCCGCGAGGTTGAAGCCAAAGGTCTAAAACTGCTTCGAGTGCCGTTCGGGCTCTATGGAAAAGATCGCGACACGTTCTTGGCGCAAGCGCGCCTGTGCCTCAACGTCCACTTCTACGAGAGCGCCATCTTCGAGTCGGTCAGGTGCTCGTACCTGGCACTGAACCGCATGCCCGTGCTGAGCGAGCTGAGCGCCGGTGAAGAGAGTAGCGCTTACGGCATAGAGGGGTTTGCCTACGAAGATCTCGCGGCAGTTGCCGCTGGACTGATCCACTCGACAAGTGCGCTCGAAGAGCTGACGACGATCCAGCACGCTAGTGTGAGAAGCGTGTCGATGGTGAATGACCTTGGGCGCGCGCTCGAACAGCTCGCTGCTACCGACGTCGCGCGCGTGCAGATCTCTGTGCCAAGCAGCATGCCCGAGCTTACCCTCTGCATGATCGTGAAGGACGAGAGAGATGTCATCGAGCGCTGCCTGGCGTCCGTGAAGCCCTACATCAAGCGCTGGTCAATATTGGACACGGGGTCAACCGACGGCACACAGGTCGTCATCCGCGACTTCATGAGCGATGTACCTGGGAAGCTGCACGAACGTCCCTGGAAGGGGTTCGATGGTAGCCGTACAGAGTGCATCGATCTCGCTCGACAAGATTGCAACAATCATGGCTGGCTGCTCATGCTCGACGCCGACGAGACGCTGGAGATCGACGGCGACCTCGTGCTGCCTGACGACTACGACTGCTACAACTCTTGGATTTCTCGCTGTCGTGAAGGTTGCCTACGCTGGGGAAGGTTTACCTTCATGCGCGCGAACAAGCCCTGGGCGTACGAGATGCCGGTCCACGAATCGCTCTACTGCCGCGAGCATGCTCCGTCGCGAGCTGAGCCTATCCACAATTCGTTCATTCTCAGCACGTGGGAAGGGGCGCGCTCAAAGGAGAACCCGTACGAGAGGTACATGCGCGACGCGCGGGTACTTGAGGAATGGATCCTGAATCACCCTGGCCACACGCGATGCCAATACTACATCGCACAGAGCTACCGCGACGCTGCGACAGCAAAGAACCCGATCGATCGCCCGGTCATGCAGAAGGCCATGCTCGCGTACATGAAGCGCTCCAACATGCCTGGGGGATTCACAGAAGAGACTTTCTCGGCGCTGTACGAGGCCGCTAAGGCGCAGGCTCAGTGCGGGTACCCGTGGGACAAGGTGATGCAAACCATGCTGCTAGCGTTCAACGAGCGCCCTACGCGAGCAGAACCGTTGTATTTGATCGCGCGTCACTTCCGAGAGGAGAAGAAGTACGCGCTCGCTGAGATATTTGCTCGTCGCGCCGCGTCGCTCCCGATGTCCACCGATAGTTACCCAGGTGTCGAGCACGCCTACTACGTGTGGCAAGCCAAAGAGGAGCTGTCGGTGAGCCTCACGTGGCTCGGAGAGTACGAAGAGGCGCTCGCGCTCAACTTGGAAATCTACCCTCACCTCCCAGAGCACGAACGCCCGCGTATCGATGCGAACATCGAAATGTGCCGGAGAATGCTGGGAATTCCCCAGTAAGCTTTGCGACGCGGCCCACTTTTTGGTCGATTCGGTTGCTTCAGGTAGCCTGGGTCAACGCTCTGCATAGTTGACGCAGGGCAAAAGGAAACGATCATGTCGCAATCAGCACCCGCCGCACTCCGCATCCTGAATCCAATTCCGTCAATCCAAGGTCCCGATGGCCTGCCGGCAATCAACACGACCGAGCTTCCTGATGGAGCCATCGTCGTCGTTCTCCAGAACAACTCGATCTACCAGCTTCGCAAAAGCTCGGTGGCTGCCCAAGTGGTGCCCGACATCATGGCTCCGGCAACGTCAGCATGGCCTGGACGCTGGTTCCTAAACGGTAAGGGTGCCCAAGATTTTCAGAACGTCGATCTGGTCGTTCCCGACATTCACGGAAACGAGGGCACCGAGGTCGACACTACCGTCAATGGCGCAGAAGATGGCGACATCATCGTGTTCAACTTGCGGCAGTCTGGGGTGCCTACTGGGCTTGCGATCACGTCGCCGTACATCTCTGCAGCGAATGCGGTGAAGTTCAAGGTGCTCAATGGAACAGGGGCCACAATTAGTGGTGGAACCTACACTTTGCGTGTGGCAGTCTTGCCGTCATCTTGAGCAAAACAGTCGTATTAGCTACGTACGGGAAAAGTAAAGAGCACCGCCACGTCGACCTCATGACGGTGCTCAAGTGCGAGCTTGGCATTCTGGTGATCGAGACGCGCGGTCACACGTACATTGACATTGCCAGAAGCCAGCTCGCTACCGCTGCGCTAGATCAAGGTGCCGACGTCACCGTCTTCATCGACCATGACACCTTGTTCGATCCGCTCGATGTCGAGGCTCTTGCTGAGGTAGCTAGGGATACCAAAGGCATCGTAGCTGCCCCCTACTCCGAACGTCGGATGGGTGGCTGCATGGTGGGAATGGTTGCCGCCGAGGAGGCCGTGTTCTTCGAAGGCGGTGGTATCTACCCGGCGATCAGCTTTGTGGGGATGGGTTTCACCGCTATCCACAAGGACGTCTACTCGCTCCTCAATGCGCAGCCCGAGTATGCGCTAGTCAACTCAGACAACGGGCTCATCCGGCCCTACTTCAAGAAGTTGACCGTGAACGGCTACTGGATGACCGAGGACGTGAGCTTCTGCCATGCCGCGCGCAGCGTCGGAGCCACCATCATGATAGACACCAGAATCCGGCTGGAACACCTGGGTGAGCATCCTTTTTCGATCGAGGACTGTTCACGGCGTCCTGAGAAAAAGCCTTCAATCCGAAGGCGATTCAAGCTCGATTCGAGGTAAGCGCCCATTTTTTGGAGCATTGGTCGGTCGCTACTATCCTGGCCTCCATGCTCCAATCGTTCCCTGCAGCACTCCGCATCCTGAACACCGTCTCGACCATGCTCGGCGCTCAAGACTCGCTCGCCGGCATCAACACGGCAATCGTGATGGATCGTGCGCTTGTCACCTGCGTAGAGAGCGGCTTGACCTACCAGCTGCACAAGGATTCGGTGGAAGCACAGAGCTTGCCGGACATCGTGGCGCCGGTGGCGGGACTAGGGCGTTGGGTAGCTACGGCTGCGGCGAGCGGCGTCGTGCGGTGCGATTGGGCGCTCGACCAGCGTGAGACAAGCGCGTCCTACACGTTCGCTCCGGGTTCAGGACCCGTGTACAACATATCCACAGAAGCGGGCGTGCTGGCGGGCATCAACACCGACGACACGATCTTTTTTCAGCCTGTCGAATGCCTGCTTGGCTTCTTTCACTCCGCAGATCCTGCACCGCAGTTCGGCGGTGTTTGGTTGGTCGTCGACAAGATCGACGATCAGAACATGACGGTTCGGCGCGTGGCCGAGCTGTCGACGTCGGCGCAAATCGACGCGACCGCTCTGATCTGTGCCGACGCGGGTACTGGAGCAGGTGTCTACCAGGTCGTCACGCCTGCTGGCGCAGCCATCGACGTAGATCCGCAAGTGATGCCCTGGGTGGCGCGCCAGCCGCCGCCAATCGACAACAACACGTACAAGCTCCAAGTGATTAACGGCCAGCTGTTTTGGACGCTAGATCCTCCTTGATCACAGCGCTCCATTTTTTGGAGCGTTGACCGGCAGTCGCTATCCTGGTCCTCATGCTCCAGCCTTTCCCGGCCGCTCTGCGTATTGTGAACACCGTCTCGACGGTGCTTGGTGCTCAAGACTCGCTCGAAAGCATCAACACCGAAATCTTGATGGATCGCGCACTCGTATCGTGCGCGGCAAACAACTTCATCTACCAGCTGCGCAAGGACTCAGTGGCGGCGCCGAGCCTTCCGGACATCGTGGCGCCGGTAGCGGGACCAGGGCGCTGGGTGCGGTACCAGACAAGCTCCGGTGGCGGAATCGACCCGCTTACCGCCGAGTTCTTCGTCGACCCAGGGCGTCTCGACTCGACCGAAGACGGCAGCATTGCCGAACCGTTTTTGACACCACAGGCTGCGATCGATCACGGCATAGCGCTGCTGCTCAGCAGCTTCACGGTCATCCTCTGCCCAGGCAACTACACTGCCTTGAGCATCAGCGTTCTTAGTCCTGAAGCTGGTGGCCCGAGTGACCTCACCATCATCGGCATGGGCGGCAGCTCGCCGATTGGTCGCGGCGTGCCCATGGTGTCGCTGAACGACATCAACATCAACAACGGGACGGAGGGCGGTCCGTTCTCGACGACGCTTCAAGACCTTCAGTGCCAGACGCTCGAAGCCTTTGGCAACGTGGTGCTCAGAAGGGTGTACCCCGTTGCAAGCACCATCGGGATTAGCGCCAATGCGGTCATCGACGAGAGCGACCTCTACCAGCTCCGTCAATTCGGCGCGAACACCCCTTCCACTGGCATCAAGCCGGTCAACACCGGCCTGGGCGTCGTTTATGCGGTGCCGGCGCTGACGGCAACCTTCGCTGATGTGACCGTTGATGTGAGTGGCTCTCCAGCCTTCGTCGACCTCCGGGTTGGGGACGTCATCAAGGTCACTACCACCACACGCCTTGCTAACGTTGGCATCGTCGATGCTTTCTGTGACGTTGCGGGCCAGCTCACTCTCCGATTCTTCGGCACCACAGCTGGCGGAAACGTGACCGTCAACTTTTCCATCTCGCCCATGAGCGCCTAATAGGGGCTTGCTCATGATCGCACTGGTCACGTTGCGCTTTGGATCACGTCCGTACTTCGACGTCAGCGGGCCGCAGCTAGAGCGCTACGCTGCCCGCCACGGGTACATGCTGCACGTCTCAGACGGCTCGGGTTTGCCAGACGATCGCGATCGTCGTTGGGCGAAGGTGCCGGCTTTGCTGCAAGCGCTCGGTGCCGGTGCGCAGCTCGCGCTGTACCTCGACGCGGATTGCGTGATACTCGACGAAGCGCAGCCCGTCACCTGCCTCGCGGTGCCGCTCGCTGGGCGCGATTTGCTGGTCGGTCGCGACAGTCACTGGAACGCCAACACTGGCGTGATGCTAGCGACGGCCCAGGCTCGCGACATCTTGGAGGCGTGGCACAGGGTGCCGACGCACGATCCCGAGACGGCAAACGTCTGGCCCGTTGACGAGCTGGGCTTCAACCGCCACGTCTTGCCGGCGTTCAAGGAGCGCATCTCCGTGCCAGCGCGCGTCGTCGGTACTCCCACAGATCTGGTCACGGGCCCGTGGATACGGCACCTCATGAACGGGACGCCGGCCGAGAAACGCGCTCGAATGCTGGCAGCGCTTGCCTCAGCCTAGGCGTGCTAAGCTGTGAGCTGCAGGCACCGGCGGGGTTTTCCGCCGGCCGGGTCCTTTCTCCTCCCTCGGTGTTCATGTCGGTCTCCTTTCGCCCCCATCGGTGCCTGCACTAGTTACTTTTCGGGCAAAAGTTTGTCCTCTGCTTCAGTGACCGCGTACAGAGAGCGACAACCGCGACACGCTCGCAGGCGTGACGGGTACCCCGGTGGAATCAGAATCGGTCGGCCCGCGATTTGTAGCACGTGATCGCTTCGCGTGTGACAGAGACCGCACGCGCATTTCGAACTTTCCTGCGGTTTCTCCTCGGTCAACGAAAATCACCCTTCTTCTTTTTCGATGTCGTACCCGAGCGCTTCGAGCAGACCGTCGTCGCCGGTGTACTCGATGTCGCCGTACAATTCGTACTCCTTGTCCATGGCCGACTTGATCGCGGCGTGACAGGTTTCGATGTCGCCGCGCTCGAATGCATTGAGCGATTCCTGCACGAGCACATGGATGGCGCGGGCTTCTCGCTGCATCTCCGCAGCAAGCTCGTCGAGACCATCGTGAACACGCGCAACCATGTCCCAGAGGCGCGGACCGAAGCCTTCTAGGTGCAGCTGTTTCCCGTCGGCGTCTAGCACGCGCAGCAGACGACAGCCCTCATCCTTGGCTTTCTCGATGCCTCCCCGGATGATCATTTTTCGCATTTCGGCGTCATGCCAGAGCTGCATCTCGTCAGCTTTTGCTTGGAGTTCGTAGACTTTATTTTCAGACATGGTTCTCCTTTCGGATAGTAGAAAGTAACGGACCAGCTCCGGATCAAGCGGTGAGGTATTCGTGGTCGCCGTCGTGGCCGTGCTCGCGGGTGCACCCCATCATGATGCACGGTTCGTGAGCCGTGACGCGAGCGATCTCGCACGGCGCCACACTGGCCAGGGCGCGCAGCTCGCCTAGGGTGACGCTCACGATCGAGTCGTCCGGCGATTCTACGCAGTCGGCCAGCTTCTGTTTGATGCTTTGTATGTTTTTTGATTGAAGACTTTGGGTCAACGTTTCGGTGGCACGACGCACCTCAACAAGAGCATATGACGCTTCGTGTAGCGTAATCACTAGCTCTTCATCATCGACGGAGTCTGCCGCTCTCTCGAAGCCCTTAGCAAGCTCTAGGCAAGCCTGCCGTAGGTTCATCAGCTGTTCTTTCGTTGAATGAGCCATTAGCGTAACCCTCCCCCGAATAGCATTGGGCTGGCGCGTGTCTCAGCAAGTGCTTCCCAGGAGCGATAGAGCGCCGACTTCATGCCAGCCAGGTTGCAAAGATTGTGGTTGGTCTGCTTCCAGAACGGGCCTTCCTTGACCCATCCACGTGCTTGTAGGTATCCGTCTATGGCGCTCAGCAGCGCCCTCTCCGTGTCTTGTTGTTCCCGGTTCATGGTATCGGTCTAGTATACATCAGGTATATACAGTACCTTCCTATTTTTCCTGAACCCGTGCCTTGGGCCGTCAGTTACCCGGTTTTTAGTTATCCACAGGCTGTGGACAACCTGGGGTTACGGAGGGTGATACGGGCAGGTGGTGACGTTTTGGGTGACCCGTTACGTGGCTAACTCCACGAAACCTGGTAGAATCTGGTAACCGTGGGTTCGGCACGCCGCGTGCAATCTAGGAGAACCATCATGAAATACCTCATCCTCAGTTTGGCCCTGGTGGCGTGCGGCGGCGGCGATCCCTACAGCGCGGCGGAGTTCAGCGACGCGGGCGCCGGTGGCGACAGCGCTGTGGCTGGCACGGTAACCACGGCAGGTGACACGTCTACTGCGAGCGCCGGTGGCGGCAGCCACGCAGGTGGCAGCGCGAGCGCCGGCAAGAGCAGCGGCGGTTCCAGCAGCGTCGCGGGCAAGCCCAGCACCGGCGGCACATCTGCTGCTGGCGGCGCAGCCGGCGGCTCACCGTCCGTGAGCTGTGACTTCGATCCCGAGGCACTCACGGCGGCGCTGCCCACGTCACTGGTCTGGCAAGACTACATCTACACGAACGGTGACCTGTGTGAAACGTGTCGCGACAAGCCGTGCGCCGTGATCAAGGTAATTTCGTGGGGCGTGCCGCAGGTGCAAAAGGACGGCAGCTACCTGTACCTGCCGAACACCGACGCACCTATGGCGCCGATCAACTACGGCGTCAACGATGGCTCTTGCACCAAGAGCGTCGAGTGCGGCGTCAAGGGCGGAAGCCCCTCGGTGCAGGTTTCCGTTGCGCGCTCAGCCGATGGTTGGCGCGTGAGCGCCGTGAAGGCGGGGGCCGGCTGGGGCGGCAGCGCCTGCAACGAGAGGATCGACATGAACACCAATCCGATGGGTATGGACTTCTCATCGGAGATCGAGGGGCAGCTAATTTCCATAGAAATGCCCTGCGTTAAACAGTAACGTCCCCAAAGTTGCCTGGATTTGCTGCGGGGCGGTAGTCTTCACGGCATGGCATTAGTAGCTGGAGACATCGTTTCGCCCATCGTGTTCATCGCCGCTCCTAGCGTACAGGGGCCCGTGTTCGGCATTGTCGACGATGCCGCAGGGCTCGATGTGCTCTGGAACAACGGGACCTTCGTTCAAGGTCTCACCGCTGTAAGCCCATCGCTGGACAAAATTGGCACTGCTGATCCGGCAGTGGCGGCCAGGATCGTCGGCAGGCGCGTGCAGGTCAATGACCCAGCTGGTCAAAATATCTGGGGACTGTGCGTTTGCATCTCCGTCTACACGCGGCAAATCAACGGCGGGCCGGCCCTCGCCAGGACGATGGCCTTGCTGCAAAACCCAACGGGTGAGTACTTCATCGAAGTGCTTGCCTCAGATTGTACCGCCGTCCAGTAACCGCCATGTCTGCTTCGCTGTCACGCATCGAGCCGCTTGTCGACGCGCGCTCGCCCCTGCACGTGATCATCGGCTTCGCCGCCGGTGTCATGGGCATCGATCCGCACGTGGCCGTGGCAACCTTCATCGGCGCGCGCATCGTCGAGCAGTCGCTGAGCGAAGGCACGCAGCACGCGGTCTTCTATCGCGAGGAGGGCCATTCGCTCGGCAACGAACTGAGCGATCTGCTGTTCGAGATGCTGGGGCTCCAGCTCGGCGAGAAGCTGCGCGAGAAGCTTCTTGAACGCGCAGCGCCCGCGCCCGCTGCTGGCGTCGGCCACTTCACTTTGTACCCCATGAGATACCCCCGCGGCCCGTACGAGCCCTGGCATCGACCCTGAAGGAAACCCAACCGATGAAACGCCACCGTCGCAACTACCGTCGCAACGCCATCACCAGCGACGACCTGCTCCACCTCATCTTTGCCGGCGTCGCCGGCTTTGCGCTTGGCGCGATCATGATGCGTAAGAGCGGAAGCAGCGACAGCACCTCGGGCTTCGGCGAGTACTTCCGTTCGCCGATGAACGGCCTGGGCGCCTACTTCCATGACCCGGTGAACATCCCCATTTCTACCAACGGGCTCGGTAGCAACTACGTCCGCGTACGCTGATGTCGGAGAGGGCGCTTCGCCATCTGGTGAACGGCTGGCTGGACTCGTTCCGGTCACCTCGCCGCCAGGCTCCAACGGCGACGCCTAGTCGTTTGGTGAAGGTCGAGTCGCGGTACCTCGAAGACGAGGAAGAGGATCTTCACGAGGCAGCAGATTCGGTTACGCGCGCAACGATGGGCGCTCTCCAGAAGCAAATTCGCGCCGCAGGTTTCAAAGGCGCACAAGTGAGCGGTTTCTCAGGGCTCGATACGCACGGGCGACCACGGTCTGGTTTCGCTGTCCACTACCAGGGAAAAGAATACGACTTCTCGATCGACGAGACGGAGCTTGCGGCTCCCGGAAAGTTTTCGCCGCTCAAGGGACTTCAGAACATGAAACCAAACTTCTCGCTCACTGAGTCCGACAAGAAAGTCATCAGGGCGTTCGTCGCCGAGAGATCCGCTGATAGCCGCCTGCTTCAGACGGATGGCCGCAAGCTAGAAAAGCACGGCCTCGGTAGCGAGGTGGTTGCTCGGTGGGTGAACGGTCGCATCGCGATCGTGTCCACCGAGTCAGTCAAGAGCGACGAGTCGATCATCAGGCTCATCGTGAAAACGGCTGGTCCTGGCATCGTCGACTTCAGCTACGCGCGCAAGGGGCACCGGACGCACGGGCACGGCGCCATGGGGCGCAACCCCGCGCTCGATGACTTCACGCAGGCGTTCTTCGAGACGGCGCTCTGGTCCACGAACGACGAGTCCAACGACGCGGGCGGTGATCCACTCGACGAGAACTACTCGATCGATGACATTGATCCGGCCAGCCTGGCGGGACTCGCTGCAGAGTGTGCTCGTTTCCAAGAAGAGAACGCTGCCGATTTGGCCGTCGAGCACGACTTCGGACCCGACTTCAGCAGCGAAGGGCGCGCCGGTCATGACTTCTGGCTCACACGCTGCGGACACGGTGCCGGATTTTGGGACGGCGACTGGCCTGAGCCTCAAGCGACGCGGCTCACCGAAGCTTCGGAGAAGTACGGCAACGTCGACCTCTACGTTGGCGACGATGGCGTCATCTACGCGAGCGGCTACGAGTCACCGCGCGAGCAGACACCGAACGGGCGCCGCACCGGTATTCTCTCCGACGGCACGCGCGTCAACGCCTACCAGTTCGATGATGGCATCTGGACGATAGTCCCACACAGCATGGCATGGGATTCCATGGTGCGCGGCAAGATGCGCGAGATGCTCGAACTTACTCCGCACGGCAGCGGGACGCAGTGGACTTCTGGTCAAGAGGGTCGTCACCTGGGTCGCTCTGTGCCGTGGGAAACCGTTCCGGCCAACATCAAGAATATCGTAGAGCAACGTGTGGTGGGTGATGCTCGGGAGATGGCATCGAACGGTCGTAGGAAAAAGATCACCGCCGCCGATCTTCCCAGTGGCCAATCGACGCACGTGCTGATGTGCCCCGGCTGCCACGGCGAGTACAGCGCTGACCGTTCCGACTACTTCCAACTGAAACCCAGTGAACCGCTGGTTTGTGGCAACTGCGGTGAACCGCTGAAGCTCGTGAAGCGCGCTGCTCGCAAGCCGACGCAGCTGGAGCAATCGTGGGCTGAGGACGACTATGTCGTGTCCGTTATTGATCGCGACGGCAGCATCGGACTGTTCCGTGTTCAGCGTGGTCGGTGGGCAGACACCGAGCCCCTAGCCGTTGGCTACAAGCTCGACCAGATCTCCGGCGCCGCCGAAGAAGACGCCCGAGCCCGCGGCGTACAAGACGCTGTGATCTTCGACGGCGACGAAGGCCGTCAGATTGGTCACGTGCTTCATGGGCGCTGGCAGGTGGACATGACCACCAACGCCCGTGGCTCCACCGTGGATGAGCAGGCCGCCACCGAGCTGAGCCTCTACATCGAGAACGAATACTCGCTCATCGGTGCCGCGAACAGCATAGGCAAGAGCATCGACGCAAACCTGCGCAAGAAGGTCGCCAACGGTAGCTACGACAGCGCGCTCGCGCCCAAAGCGTGGGAGTACCTGATCGAGGCCGGCGCGAAGAAGTACTCGAAAGAGTACAGCGCCGGTAACGACTGGTCGAAGATCTTCAGCGCGGCAACGCGCCGCAAGGTCGCTCAGGACTTCGCGCGCGCCTGGGAGCAAGAGAACATCGCGGCGAGCTGATGGTCACACGCTACGTCGGCGAATGCCCCGTCTGTGAGGGCTCGTACCGCCTGCATAAGTTGCGGATGGTGCACCACGGCTACCGGCGCCCGGGATATGGCCAGATCGAGGGTGACTGCCCCGGCGTCGGCTACGCGCCGTGGGAGCTGTCGCCGGAAAGAACGATCCAGTGGGTCGGCACGTTGCAGCATCGGCTCGAAATCGCGGAAGCGTTCTTGGAACGCCTTGAGCACGGCGCAGTCACCGAGCTGCACGTCGAAGAGTACACCGGCTATTCAGGACGCCACCGCACCTACAAGACGATCACGCTGACGCCGGCTGACGGGTACACGTTCCAGGTCGAGGTACGGAACCGCATCGCCCGAGCCCGTGGTGAAATCGACATGCTCACGCGCGACATCACGCGCCGGCAACAGCGCATCGACAACTGGGACGAGCAGCCGGTGCGTACTGAAGAAGAGGACCTTATTCGGCGTGAACAAGAGCGCGCTCCGGCGCGCGCCGCTCGTGAGCAGGCCCGTGACGAGAGGGCGGCAAAGCGCGCCGCCATTGACGCCAAGAACGAAGCTCGCAAGCAAGAGCGGCTGGACCTCATGAACGAGTACCGCGCCATCTTCAACGCGCTGGCGCTCGACGGCACCCCCGAGGCGACCAAGGAGGCCAAGGTGCAGTGGGTGAAGATGCAGAAGCGCAAGAGCAAAAAGGGCTACCTGGACTTTCGGGAGCCCGAGCTTGGTATCGACCAGGCTTTGGTGGCGCTCGGGCTCGCCGCGCCAAACCCGCGCCCGCACGGGATCTGGCAGTACATCTATTCCAACGACCTTGGCTGGGAGCCCCGGGCCTACTGATGCGCTTGCCGCCAGACATCGCCGGCCTGGTCATCCGGCGCCGAAACCGTCTCACAGGCGCCATTCTGAGCGTCTACAGGGCCTCCGACGCCGGCATGAGCGATGACCCCGAGTTCCCCTGGGCGGCCGTCTGCGAAACGCACGGGGCCATCATTCTGAACGCCACCAGGCGCCTGGCCGAGCAGGCCATGCAGTTCCCTGAGTGGTGCTCGGATTGCACCGAAAAACTGCCCGTAGAAAGAACGACATGAAGTCCACATTCTTCTTGCCACGTAACCACCTGCCTGCGATGCGCGTGCCGCTACCTGGCTCGTCGTGCTCCAACTGCCGCTTCGCCGTCTCCGCCAAGGACGGCCCGCATTGCTCGAACAAGAACTACCAGGACTGGGCCGGCACCAGCGAGCTGATCGACATCACCACGAAGCGCCGAGTCACGGACGCTCAGCAATTCTGTTCGGATTGGTACGAGCCGAGCTAGACTCACTCGCGCATTGCGTCACGCAGCACTTCGGTGGCGATGAGCAAGTCCTCGACCCTCATCGACTCTTGCGGGTTGTGAGAACCGTGCTCATTGCGCACGAAGATCATGCCCGTCGGGATGCCGTTCTGTTGAAAGACAGCTGCATCGTGACCGGCGCCGCTCGGTATGTGAGGCGTCGCAGTGTAGCGGCTGGCGATCACCTGGAGTTTTTTGAACAGCCTGCTGTCGAGCATCACCGGCTCGGTAATAGAAGGTGTGCCGAGTTCGATGCTGGTCCCGCGAGCTTCGGCAATGTTGGCGCTGATGTTTTGGAAAGCGCTCGCAAATTCCTGCATCGCGAGCAGGTTGCTGCCACGAAATTCGAACGAAAACTTTACGAGATCTGGGATCACCGACATCGCATGGCGCACTGTATCGGTGCCGACGACGCCGCAGGTGGCCACGATGTGCGGGTAGAGGCGCAGCGACTCTTCGATGTGGTGCATCAAACAGGCAAACGCCATCACCGAGTCTTTGCGCATGTTCATGGGAGTCGTGCCGCTGTGCCCGGGTTCACCGGTGATGGTGCAATTCTGGTAGCGGTAGTTGCCGCGGATCGAAGTGACGATACCGATCGCGCAGTTGGCCTTGTGGAGCACCGGGCCTTGCTCGATGTGGACCTCCAGGAAACGCAGCGTGTTCTCCGGCCTGAAGCTCGCGCTGCCCGCTTCCGCGAATCCTTGCTCGCGCAGTAGCCTCAACTTCGTTGCCAGCGTGTCGCCGTCCTTGTGGCGTAGCGAAAGATCGGGCTCCTTGAACAGCGCCGTCGAGCCCAGGTAGCACTTCCCGAACCATGCGCTCTCTTCGCCACGGAACACGATGAGTCGCAGCTGCCGCGGCGTGTTGGCGTTGATCATGGCGCAGAGCCCGGCAGCGACGCCCGCGACGCCGTCGTATTTGCCGCCGTTCGGTACGCTGTCGAGATGCGAGCCCGTGATGACTCCTGGTTCGGTGCCCGGTTTTACGACGTGCAGATTACCTGCGTGGTCCCAGTGGACCATGAGGTCCATCTTTTTGGCACGGCTGGCGACGACTAGCATTGCCTTCGATTCCATGTAGCCGTAACTCGGGCGCGTGATGCCGGGGCCATGTGGCTCCGTGTGCTCGTTGATCGCGTCGATGAGTTCAGTCAGGTACTTGATGGTCATCATGATGAAGTTGTCACTCGTCGCTTGCGTACAGGTTAGAGAGCGACCAGCCCTTGGTCGTCAGTCTGAACTCTTGCTCGGGTATGCCGCCCCGTATCGCCAGCTCTTCGGGCGATAGGGGCACGGTACGTGCGCGCACTAGACCACGCTCGGTGGCTACGCCCAAGTAGACGTAGACCGTACCCCGCTTCGCGTAACCAGCATCGGCAAGCTTGCGCCCGGTGCACGGACCAATCGTCGCTAGCCCGATGATGATATTCTTCAAGTCCCGTTTGCTGCGCGAGACCATGTACGTGAACAGCGCGAAACACAGGCCGAGGAGGATGAGGCAGATCCCCCAAAACTGCGAACTCAAGTGGTCGTAACCCTTCATCGCCCCCCGACTTTTTTCGCTGGTTTCAGCTCCCAAACTTCTCCGAGCTGGATGTCTTCGTACCAGCGCCGGTTGGATTCTTCCGCTGTCTCGTCGGGGAGCTTACTGCTAAACACCGCGCTCTTCTTGACGCGCACTATCACAATATTCTCGACGCAGTAGCGACCATCGCTGGCCGGAGTTCCGTACCAAACTTGGTAATGATCTTCTGCGTCGGCTTTGTGATGGACGATGAATTTCACTGAAAGAACTCCGGCTCGTTGAGCGCGAGGTTGGCGATCTGAGCCCCGAGCATGCTCAATGCTCCGTGGTACTCCGACGACAAGTGATCCGACGAGAAGGCATGCGCGAACTCGTGCAGCAGCAGGTCGAGCACGTCGGTGGCGCGCTGCGGGAGCACGAACCAGCGCTTGCCCAGCCGGCCGTAGTTCAGGCAGAGTCGGTACCCGTCGTCGTGCTTTCCGAAGTTGGCGCTCCAGGACGCCTGGGGTTCGTTCACGATGACGACGTAGCAAGACTTGCCAGTGAGCTTGCGCAAGAGATCGGCCGCAAACTGCGCGCGACAGCCCATGTCACCTGTCCACTTTTCCGGCGGGATCACGTGCTCACCGCGCCCTTCTTCGGCGTAGACTTTGGGGCTCGGGGTGACTTGGCCGGCGGGGAGCACGGCGCCGCTCTGCCGGATGTTTTCCCAGGCTCCTTTCGAGAACGATCCACCTGGAATCACGGTGTATCCTTGGCTCACCGCGATCTTGGTGCCTTCGGGGTCGGAGAGGTCGTTGATGACCGCCTTGTCACCGAAGCGCTCGGTCACCACGCGCTTGATGGCCTCGGGGTCGCAGCGCGAGTCGTCGATGGCATCCGAGACCCACGGCGCCGTCACGTCGTCGCCGGTGATGCGCTCGTGGAGCGCGTTGAGGGCGGAGACGCGCAGCGTCTTGAGGTAGGCCGGCGGCACGCTGCTGCGCTCGAAGTTGACAGGAACTCGCTGCATCACGTTGTAGTGATACCGGTCGCCAGTCTCGACCACGGGGATCCCCATCTCGAACAAGTGCGCCACCTCGCCCCGTAGCACCTCGTAGACCTCGACCGCGGTCTTGCGCGTAGTCGGTACCAGATTGCCGTCCGCATCAGCACGCACGGTCTGCAGCGTCGCGTAGAACGTGTGCAGCGGGATCCGGATCGGCAGCACCTCGCCGTTGAAGGTAGTGCTCATGTGCGCCGGCTGTAGCAAGCGCCGAGCGTCGGCGCAGAACACCTCGAACTCCGCGCGGGTCATGCGGATGTCGACCATGATCTCGCTACCCACTTCAGTCTTACGACGCGAGTGGTGGCGCGTGCCGTCTACCTCAATCGTTACCGATCCCTTGGTCGAAACGACGTCCATGCGGAGAGCCAGTGCAGCTACCAGCTTTTCACCCAGCTCGAAGCGGCCGCGCTTCTCCGGATCGGACGCCTTCTTCGAGTCCCGAAACATCGTGTAGACGCTTTCGAGATTCTCGAAGCCACCCGGGGCGTCGTCTTTGACGAAGATACGGCAAACCGGAGCACCCGGCAGCATCTCCGCGGTGACGGTGACTTGAGTCGCGTCGCTCTCATCCCAGCTGTTTTGCAGCAGTTCGAACAGCACGAACGACTTCGGGCGGTGCGCAAGTTTCTTGGCGAGACCTTTGCGGTCGACAACGAGAGCGGCAGCGTGACTCACGGTGATGCCTCCAGAATCGGTAAGATCCACGAGAGTGGACCAGTGGTTGTGATGGAACGAAGAATCGTGGCGCGCGCCTCTGCGTAGTCGCGCCCGGTGACACGCATGATGTCCACGGCGTAGTACCGGCCGTTGGCCTGCAGCGAAGGGCGTGGCTCGCTGTAGATGTCGGCGGCGCACACCAGCATCGTGCGCGTGTTGATGAACAGAACGAGGTAGGCGTCTCTCATGAACTTAATTTCGACTGGCGCCAGTTTCACAGCTCGATTACCCGGCCGCCGAGCGCCACGCAGAGAAGACCTACCCGCTTCGCGACGGCGTCGGGCAGCGGCTCTACAAGCCACGCCTGGCCGTAGCTGTAGCCTTGATCAGGGTGCAGACCGAGCGAGGTGAGGTGCGCAACGGCGTTGTCGAAGTTCCAGACCTCTGGCGCCTTTTTCGCTGCTTCCTTCAAGGCCTCACGCTGCGCGCGCGACGCACCGATCATGCCGTTCAGGTGCCAGCGCTCCCAGACGGCGCACAGATCTCGGAGAGCGTCACCCTTATCCTTGGTGAGATAGGGCACCATCGCCCGCACGCTGTCTCGGCACTGGCCAGATTCTGCCTCGCGCGTGCCGCGCCGGATGTTGGCGCAGATCGACAGCTCCTGTATGACCTCGGGAGCAGGCGTGAGGTCAATGGTGAGACCGCCACTGAAAAGTAGCTCTCCGGAGCGCGCGGCGCTCGGTTTCCTCTCTCGTATTTCGACGTCCAATTCGCAGCTAGCGCCGTCGATGTGAAACTTGATCTTGCTCAGCATGGTGACGTGTCCTGCCTGTCCCGATACGGACTGTGTTGCTGTCGACCTTCGCGATGCGCCTGGTACCTGGCATTCCACGCGGCGTCGGCGTTGTCGCGTAGCTGCGCGCGGGTCAAGGTCACGGTGTGGAGCGCCGGGATTGCCGGATCGGTCTCGCGTTCCTCGGTCTGCGACACCAGCGGCCACAACCGATCACGGTCTTGCCAGTCGAGCGCATAGGCGATCAGCTCTCTCGCGAGGAAGTGGCACTTGTCCTGCATCCCCGAGAGCAGCACCCGGATGGCCGCGATAGCAGCGCGCTGGCCATCCGCGTCAGAGTTCGAGTACAGCTCCCAGCAAGCACCGATCGCGAGTAGCGCTCGCGTGTCTTGGCCGGTGAGTATGCCGAGCGTCCCCTTGGTTAGCCTCGCGGGGCTTTGCGGATCGCGGCTGCATTGACGGAGCCATTGAATCGGGTTTGCCATCAGCTCAGAGGTTCTCCCCTAGGCCAGGATCTTCGGTCAAAGCGGCATGAGCTGCGGCGCTGCGCGCAGCGTCGCGAGATTGGCCAACTGCCAGCACGGGGTCGTGACCGCGCGGCTGGGGTAGCGTTACCTCGTAGCCGTCCTCAGTCGGGCGCGGCGTTGGCGTAGGTAGGCTGTGTTTCTCCGCGAACGCATCGAGCACGCGCACAGCGAGCAGAGCTTGCAGTGCCTCTTCTATCGCTCCGGCCTGGTTGTCGTAACCAGGGCACAGCCGCATCAGCAGCTCCTTGTGTTTCTTGGTGATCATGGTTGTTAGCCGTCCGAGTGAAAGTCTTCGCGGTCGCCACGCGGGCGAGTGTTGGTTTCGATGCAGAGATCGTCATCGGCTTCGAAGACGCCGCCCTCTTCGGCTTCGAGGCAGTCTTGCGAGCAGTAGTGGCCGAGCTTGCCCTCGACGTAGCTCTCTTCGTTCATGATGCGGCCGCAGCCGGCTTCGCACTCATCAGAGGCGCTTGTCCACGTCAGCCGGCGGTAGGCCTGGTAGGCGGTCATCCGAAGAACCATGGTTCTGTATACGGACAGTATATACAGACCTTCCCCGGGGGCTACGGTTTTTCTGGTAGGGGCTTTGGCAGGGCTTTTGGCGCGCTGATTGGCCCCGGATCGAAGAACAGGCAGGGGCGCCCGTCCACGCGCTCCAGGCGCAGGCCAGGCACCTTCCCCGCCTCGATCCACTGTGGCAGGTGCGCCACGGCGCTCTTGACGCTGCTGTAGTGGTGCTTGAACTCGCCGAGCGCTTCCCGCAGCGGAATGCCGGGCTTGTCCTGCGCCACCTTACGCAGGTTCAGGCACGTTTCTCGGAACGGCGTGAAGTGGCCACCGGTGTTGCCGCCGGCTTCGGCGAAGCCTGACTTGTGCTCGGGCCTGAGCTTTTGCGTGAGTAGCTCCAGGTTCGGCGGACGTCGCAGGAAGACGGGCTTCGTCTTTTCCTGCGTGCTGTTGCACTCCGGCGAGTAGCTCGTGTGTTGCAAGTGGCCGAAGCCATAGTCCTCGACGATGCGATGAATCAGGCGTCCCGTTCTCGACTTGTACCAGGTGGCTACCCATACGAAGTGCGCGTAAGGCTTCCACTCGTAGGCCTGCTCCAGCACTGGCAGACCGAGCGACTGCTTGCATTCGCAGATCCCAACGAGCTTACCTTGCGTCACCACGATGTCAGCGCGGCTTCCTTGCGTCGAGAGCTGCACCTCTTGGTACACCTCCCACTGCAGGTTTTGGAAGTAGCCGACGATGTAGCGAGCCAGGTCGGCTTCGGAGCGATCAGGGCGCTTCAAGATTTCACGAGATCGCGCTCACCGATGAGCACGCAGCCGCGTTCCAGGACGACACTGAGCCACAAATCGTCTTTTCTGAGAAAGGCCCGGTTTCTGAAGCCCTTCGAACCAACCTTGCGGAACCACACCGCAGGCGGTGGCAGCTTCGAGATCGACGAACTCGGCGTCCACGATGCCAGTATGCGTGCCGTCGGATACGATTTGGCCAAGGTAGCTTTGCCGCGGCGGTAGCGACCTAATTTGTGCGATGCGTGCAGCGTTGTTCATGGAATGTCTCGGAGGCGCACCCAGTGTCCACCGATGCCGGTGAACAGGTACGACGGGCTGGAGGGGAGCTTGGTGATGTTGCTGAAGAACATGAATCTGTTGGTCGTGCGGTAGAGCACCGAGTCGTCGATGGGAGAGAGCGACGTCACGGTGTAGATGTCACCGTTGGCAACGCCAGTGAGGGCGACGAGCGCAGCCACAGTCTCAACTTCGAGGTTCACTGGTCGCTCCTTGGTTGGAAGCCGTACATGTGCCACTCCTTTTCACCAGGCATACGAATCCGCTGCCCTTTGGTGCCCAGCTGGACCTCTGGCGGGTTTTCCCCGTAGCGCTGGTAGTGGTGCTGCAGCAGCCAGGTCGGTGGCCGTGTCTCTGTCGCTAGCCGCATGATCCCACCTTTTGGTAGCTTCGCCTCCCAAAGCTTCAGGTCGGCATTGGAGTCGACTTCGCGCCACGGGTTCTCGGGCTCGATCATTCGCGATCCGGGCTTGTCTTTGAGGCTGCGCGCAGCTCCCGGAGGCGTTCTTCCGCAGACGCCACACCTGCGGTGGCGATGTCGCGCTCTAGCTCGGTTTCGGCCTCGACGCTCAGAAGCCTCTCGTACTTGAGAACCTCCTCCCATGCGTCGATAGTTTGCTCGCGCTCCGCACGAAAGATGGCACTGGTGACCGCTGCGTTGAGTTTTGTCATTTTTACCTGCGGACTGGCGGGTACGGCACGCGCACGACGCGGTTGCGATACTCGACATTGCTGCTCTTCTTGTAGGGCTCTGCCGACCAGTCGCGTTCTTTGCGCTCGTACGAGACATGAAGGCTGTGATAGCCGCTGCCGAGTTCAACCTCTTCGAAGATAAAAAGCGGCGGCGGGTTGTAGTCGCGCTCCAGCAACGCGCGCAGGTTTACAGGTCCAGCAACGTTCGACCAAGGACCGGCGCGGAGATCACGCGGGGCGTAGCGGGCGAGGGTTCCGCGCAGCAGTTCGACGCTCCATTTGCCGTCGATTGCTGAGTAATCGCGCAGCGTCACCTCGTCACCGATGTGGATACCTCTGATGACGTGAACTTTCATGCCGCTGACAAGTGGCTCGGCCGCGTCATCGTGTTGTGTGTCAGCGCTGAAGTCATGCTGCGCCATGTCGTTGGCGTAGGCTCGCGCGAGATCAGCAACAAATTCGGGTTCGGGTGCTGCTGGCGGCGCTGGTTGCCTCTTTGCGGCGCTGAACAAGTGCTGCTGGTGGTCGCCAAATAAACAGCAGCGCCAGCCAGTCAAGCTATCGACCTCGGGACACTGCACTCGGATCGAGTGCCAGAGCGCCCAAAGTACAATGTCGGCGCCGTTGCTGTTGGGCACCAACTTGAGTTTTTGGATAGCGTCTTGCACCACTGAACGCACACGGGTCAGCTCCGCCTCCCGCTCCTTCAGTTCATCGGCTGGGTCCATCAAATCACCGCCTGTGCTGGATCGTTGGCGTGGTCGAGGGCCACGCGCACGTATCGGTTGAACACTTCGAGAGACTTGTGACGTGAGCGCGCCATGATCGAGTTGGGCAGCTGGCCCGCCAGCGCGGCTTCCGTGATGAAGCCGGCGCGTAGGCTGTGCGGCGAGTAGCGCGGCTCGTCCGGCTCCTGCACTTCGGACAAGAGCGTCCACCATGTCATCATGCGGTTCACCTGCACCCAGGGCATCGGCTCGTCGCGGTGCACGTACCCACCAACGAGCCGCCGTTCCCTGGTGCGCTCACTGATCTTCCAGAAAAGCGCCCCTGGCGTGTCGCCACGAAACTCCAGCCACGCATCGAGCGCACGGAGCGGGCACAGCTCCAGGTGTTTCTTGGCAGCGTTGAGCGGCAGCTCGATGCCTTGCCCCTCTTGATCGGTCTTGCTGTGGCGTACGTTGACGAAGCGCTTGCCGCCGCGTTTGATGATGTCACGCACTTCGAGACCCACGATCTCGCTACGGCGAAAGGCGCAGTTCCAGCCGATGAGCATGATGGCTTTGTCGCGCAGCGCTATTTCTCGCAGATCGTTGGTGCAGCCGTCCAAGGCAGCGACGATGATCTTCAACTCGGGCACGAGCAAAGGCGGCGCTTCCTTGCGCGTCGTGTTGACCTCTTTCTGTCGTCGCAGGTTACGCAGGTGGGCGCGAACGGCCGGCGTGATAGGCGTAGGGTGATCGCTGCGACGGTGCCGGTACGCGATTCCGAACAGCCGGCGCAGGATGGTCGACGGCTTGCGCTTCTCACCGAGGGCTAGGTGCGTCATGTACCCAGTGATTGACTCCTCAGTTGCCGGCAGCGGCTTGAACCCCAGCTGGGTGCACCAGATCTCGAACTTCCGGAAGTCGCCGTCGTAAGCGAGCTTGGTGTTGGGTGGTAGCTGCTTGGCAATTTCCTCCCCGACCTGCTTGAGTGCTTCGCGGTATCCGGCAACCTCGGTGGAGAGAGCCGTTGCCTTGTTGATGACGATCGACTTGGTCATGGTGCTTACGGATTGTACAGCGCCCAGGTCAACGGCGGCTTATCGCACGAGCGACCCGCCGCGCTTCACGCGCTAAACAGCCTGACGTACTGCAAGTAGCCATGCAGGTGCGGCGACTTGGCGTCGGTGTCTTGCTCGCTTGTGACATGGGAAGCGTAAAACCAGCCGATGGAGTAGGTGCCGTCGCTGGCGAGGTGGATGGCAATATCGAGCGATCTGTCGCCAGGGTTCCAGCCGAAGTGGGCGCCGCCGTCTTCATCGAACCCCAAGGTGGGAAGCGCGACGGCTGGCTCTACCTGCTGCACCAAGAACCAGATTGATTGCAGCGTCTCGCGCATCCGCAGTGGCGCTGTGGAGATCACGCGGTCGAGTTCGACCAGGCGTTGCTCCCGCTGCTCAGCCTTGAGCGCCGGTGCCGTGGACTTTTTCGTGTTGAACCAAGTTTTCGGCGGCGGACCCACGCGGTAGGGGTTGAACTCCGGACCGCGCTCGAACGCGCCGGCTAGCGCACCACGTCGCTCGCGTTCGTCCCAACCCTGCTGCCACGCGCGCTCCAGCTCCCGCTGGTGAGCGCTCGCAGGTTCCGGCATCACCATGCCGCCGTTGAAAACTATCCACTGGCGCTCCTTCATGAACTGGTCGGCTTCTTCGGCCGACCCAAAGCGCATCGCTGTTTCCAGCGGACCACTCGTGGCCTCTAACTGCAAAAAGCTTCCGCTGCGGAATTCGATGACGTGACTCATTTGTTCGCCTTTCCGTTGGACAGGATCTTGTTGAACTCGGCCGCGACCTGGGCAGCCTCGTTCACTTGTCTGACCTGCGCCTCGGTTTCGTTGGTGAGCGCAACCCATAGCGCCGGTAGTTGGTGGGCGGCTTTGGTTCGCACGGCGCGGCTCATCGAAATGAGCGGCTGCATGATGCCGTCAGCACGGACGTACAGGATCCAATCCCTTTCCTTTTTGCCGAAGCCGAGCAGGTGACCGTCATCGAGAGGCACCTCGGCTGAAACGATCACTGCGAGCGCGATCAACGTCTTCTCGGCTTTCACCAGCTCGGTATTGAGTCGATCGGTGGCTTCATCCAGCTCAATGCTCATCGACCACTCCGTTGCTTTCGCTTTCGGCGTCGCTCTTTGCGCTCGGCCAGCGGCCGGAGCTTCCGGCGTGGCTCAGGCGCCGCGACCAAGAGCGAGCGCCGCCTATCCTCCAGCTGGTACGGCACCCCGAACCCAATCGGGGGCGCCCCGAGCATTGCCGCCATGGTCAGGTGGCTGAGGAGGACTCTGCGACGGCGTTCGTTCATGAAGCTTTCCCCAGCATCTCGAACAGTCGGCGGATCACCGGGCGGCGAATGTCGCGCCGTCGATCGCCGAGCTTGTAGTCCCGTGGCAACCACGTGGACGACGAATCCACCAGCATAACTTGCGGAAGTCTACCAGGTGCGTACACGTCGAGAATATTCGGCAGCGGACCAAAGCCAGGTCGGAACCGCTGACACCAGCACCAGGAATGATCGACCATTCCAAACCAGCCATCCGCCACCGTGAGCCGTAGGTGCGCCGCGACAGCGCGCGCCAGCTCGTGACAACGCACGGCCTCACCATCGATCTCGTAGGGTGCCAGCTTGACGAGCTGAATGGCCCTGGCGAGCAGCGCCTGTTCATCCTCCGAGAAGACCTCTTGCTCTGCGTAGCCGATCATCCACGCTCCAAGGCCTGCAGGCCCTGCTTGGTGATCTTGTTGTTGATGTCGAGGAAGTCGCGGCGCCGCAGCGAGAGCAGCGTAGCCTGGTGTCCGCCCATCTGGGATTGACCGTGAAGTCCGTACCAGCTGGGGCGCCCGTCGCGAAGGTTCTGAAGCGTCCGCAGCTGTGCTCGCGACAGGTTGGGTGTACTGGGTTTCGGTCTGTCGTTCATCAGCTGGAAACTTCTCGCAGTAAAGTCTCGATGCGCAAGCGCGCTTCGTCCGCGTAGGCGACAGCGTTCGAAAGCGCGGTGCCGCTCCTAGTGGTGAGCGCGTCGACCTCGGCGTCACCGCTGTAACCGACGTACGAGTGGGCCGCTGCGCGCAGCTTGTCGAGTGACTTGACGCAATCCTTATGAACGCTTCTGAGTGCTTCAAGATCATGTAGGGGCATGGCTAAGTGGACTCTCCTTTGGTGTTAGCGGCGCGCTCGTTTGCGCTTTCCTTCAGACAGCTCTTTGAGCAGCAGCGGGTACCCGCCATGCAGCGCGCACGCGGCCCACTTCCGACCGTCGAGCGCCTCACGCACGCCAGTCGCTGTCGCTGTGCACGGCCCGACGCGGCACGGTCCACCATCCCTCACGATGGCCACCTCGCGGTTGTACCTGTCCGCGGCGGCGCCGAGCGTTCGGTGGAGACCGGCAGTGCGCCGGCTCACCGAGATCTCCTGCTCTTGACGTGGGGCATCACGATCCTGCCCAAAGGCGTCTTCGAGGCTGGCGCCTTCGGCTTTCGCCAGGTCGCCGGCAGCGGACCGCAGGTGTGATCGAAACCGCGGGACCTCTTCAGCGCACCACAGGTGGGACACCACCAGACCGGCGTTCCGGTGGGGCTCGTCTGGCCGACGTGCACCTGGTCGCGGTGATCGCAGCGCTTCATTTGCCGGCGCCGCCGAGCGCCGAGCGCAGCTGCTCAGCTAGCGCCGACCGCCGGACGGTGGGGGCCATGTTCTCGACCCAGGCGAGCGCGGCGGTCGCGGCTTCGCGCAGGCGCAGCAGCCGGAGCCCAGGGAACCCCTGCTGATCAGCGCGCGGCGCCGGCAGCCCGACGCCGTACGGGTTTGCCACCGGCCCTGGCGGCGACCAGCGGCCCTCATCCCAGGCCGTTGCCAGCAGCTCGGAGAGCTTGCGCCCGAAATCGGGCGAGTAGTGGCAACCAGCGCCGCCGCCCCCAACACCAACACCACAGGCTGCGCCGGTGTCCCCAGCGCCGCCTCCCCCACCAGCGCCGCCGCCGGCAGTGGATGCGAACCCGGACGCGCCAACAGCGCCAGCCCCATGGCCGCTCGCGCCGCCGCCCCCGCCGCCAGCGCCTGCATAACCGCAGGAGACGCCTGCAGCAACGCCCCCAGCGCGCGGGCTCGCCTGTTCGAGCAGCTTCGCGGCCTGGGCTTTCACATCGATCGTGGGCTCGGGGTATTCCATTGGATTCCTATGCGTGTTTTTATAACACCTGATTATGTAACACGACCCAGGGACGCAAACAAGCCCCTGCGCCCCGCTGGCGCGCTTTCGATCGCTCCGCGGTGAACCTCGGCGGCGCGCGCCGTCGCGTAGCCAGGCGGCAATTTGTGGCGCCGCCAGCGGTTCCCGCACGGGGGACGTACCTCCGTGCGGGAGACGCGCGGCAGGCGATGTGCAGCCCCACCCCCTAGACGATGATTCAAGCGCTAATTCCGGTTTTTCGACGCCAGTAGAGCCGAAGCCGGTCGCCGCGCCCTTGCCGGCCGTACTCCTGGAACCGCGGCGCCTCGGGCGAGAGCTGCGAGCACTCGACGCAGAGGTAGTGACCGTCCGAGCTGCAGCTGCCGCTGCCGTCGTAGTTTCGGCCATCGAACGCTTCGCAAGGGTTCTCGGGATCGCGGACGCCAACGGTCCCGAGCAGCGACGGCTCTCCGTTCACGAATCGTCGCAGCGCCTCCCATTCCTGCATTGACATCGGAGCGGTCACCATAAACCCACTTGCGCGACGTGACAAGATGTCACATGCTGCGCCACCCAACCAAAGGTGACCCGATGCCGAACTACGCCCAGCACTTCAATCCTTCCGAAACACCGCAGTCCGAAAAGGCCGACCCGCGCCAGGTTCCGAACTCGGCCGGCGGCTTCGCCTTCGCCGTCGACTGCTGGAAGCGGCTCGAACGCTTCTTGATCCTCGGCGCTGAAGGTGGCTCGTACTACGCAACCGAGCGCAAGCTCACGCGCGAGAACGCTACCTGCGTGCTCGAATGCTGCGCGCTCGACGCCGAGCGCGCCGTGCGCACCATCGTCGAAGTGTCCGATAGCGGGCGCGCCCCCAAAAACGACCCAGCCATTTTCGCGCTGGCTCTCGCGGCCGCGCACCCAACGAGCAGCGCCGCGCGCGCGGCCGCCTGCGCCTCCCTTACCAAGGTCTGCAGGACGGGCACGCACCTGTTTCAGTTCGTTGAGGCCGTGAGCGGCATGCGCGGCTGGGGTCGGACGCTCTGCCGCGCCGTGGCTGGCTGGTACACCTGTCGCTCACCCGAGCAGCTGGCCCAGCAGATCGCCAAGTACGGCAGCCGAGGCAACTGGACGCACAAGCACCTGCTGCAGCTGGCGCACCCGAAGACGGATTCGTTCGAGATGCGGGGCGTGCTCGGCTACGCGACATACGGCGCCGCTGACGGCGTGCTCGGCGCGGCCCCGGCGCACACCAAGCGCAAGTACGAGCCTGCGCTGCTGCTGCCGTACCTGGCAGGTTTCGAAGAACTGAAGACGGCCAGCGAAAAGCGCACGATCGCGCTCATCCAAGAGCACGGATACACGCACGAGATGATCGCCGACTGCCACCGTAGTTCCAAGGTGGTGTGGGCGGCGCTCGCCGAGCGCATGCCGGTTACGGCCACCATCCGAAACCTCGGCAAGATGTCGTCGATCGGGCTGCTCGATCCGCTCTCCTCGAACGCCAAGCGCATCGCCGATCGCTATCGGTGTAGACGACGAAGGTATCGACCTCGATCTTCCTGTGGATGGCGTCGGCTGGACATGAAAAAACGCCAACATCCTGCACTGGTGACGGTGCAGGCCAATTCCAGGAGGCAGTGCAAGCTAACCGGGCAACGCCGTCGACAGACGGTGACCCGGCTTCCGCTGGTGAGCAGAGACGACCTTTTAAGGGCTCGAAATGGTTTCGACGTGGAGCAAGGGTCACGATTGCGTGCTTGCGGCGCCCATCCGCAATGATCAAAGGGCAAAACCGGTAATCGACAACGATAACCACATCTTCGCTGCGGCTGCGGCCTAAGCGACGTCCCGGGGTGAGGAGTTCGAGTAGCAACGGGGCGCAACACACGAACGGCTCGCACGGCTCTCCCGATCAAGGGCCGGGCGTTAAGACAAGTGGTCGGTGGTGGAGGCGCCGCTCCCCTGGGCGCCAGGTTGCTGGACCGAAACCAGCTACGCACGTGACGAGATCTTGATCTGTAGCTTCGCGGACCCGGGTTCGATCCCCGGCGAGTCCACCAACATGACGGCTAACGAACTTTGGAGATTCTTCATGAAACGGTTCGTGGTGCGCTTGGGTGTCGTGGTTGTGGTGACGTCGGCGTTCTGGACGTACTGCTATGCCACGAATCAGAGCCCAGCGAAGGTAGAGAAGAGGCTCTCCGCCGCGCTCGCTGAGTGGAGGCAAGAGGAATCAGAGAAGAAGCTCTCCGCCGCGCTCGCCAAGTGCAACGCGAGCCTCACACACTTGTCCAGCGTCGAGCGTGACCCGTGCCGCTTCATCTGCTCGGACACGTCGGACAAGGTGCTGTGGGTGCAGCCGCTTGATGAAAGCGTGTGCAAGAATCTCCCATGAGCAACGAGCCGAAGAGGGACGGTTGGCCCAATGTCGGCGCCGCGATTCGCAAGGCGCGTAGGGACAAGAAGCTCTCACAAGAAGAGCTGGCGGCGAAGGTGGGCCTCAGTGGTCCTGGCCTTTCACGCATCGAAACCGGTGGCCGCCTGAACATCGGTATGCTGCGGCGCATCGCGCGTGCCCTCGAAACAGAAGGCTACCTGCTCATCGCTTATGCAGAAGAACTCGACGCGCTCGAAGGAGGAAAAGCACGTGAGCCGAACGAAAACCAAGACCAAGCGCCTCGCTGACTTCCCCAAGCCCTACCGCGACACGCTCGCGTACTGGCAGGCCTTCCGAAAGCTGGGCTTCATGGCGGACGACATCTTCGTGGGTTTCGGTGTCGTGAGCGGCGCCAAAGACATCCTGCACATTCAGCTGGCTACCCAGGGAAGCACGTTCACCGTGACCGTGGCGCAGCTCTTGGGCGAACCGCGCGCGAAGGTCGTCAAGACCTGGAAGCAGATCGCCAAGATCGCGATCACCGCGCCGGATGACGAGCGAGAGGCTTGCTACCGCGGTCACCTGATCGGCTCAAGCGTCGAGCACTTCGTGATGTTCACGTCGCTGATCCAGCAAAAGGGGATCATGGTCCCCGAGGTCATGCGCATGACAGCAGCAGGGCAGGCCTAAGCGGCGCGCTCGCTCGGCTATCGAAGCGCCCCCCAAGTACCACTTCAGATAGCACCACACTGATTGCTGACGAACTTCGCCTTCACACTCTTCCACGTGGTGACGCCGTTGACCGTGTTCCAGCCTTCAAAGAAAAGGCTGGAGTTCAAACCTGTATCTTGGCGAATGACAGAGAGCTGCCCGGAGAAAGTTTGGGTGGATTGCAAGCTGCTAAGTGCTGCTAGCCCATACAGCTCCATCACTTTAACGCCAGATACCTTCCAGCGTGAGATAGCAACCGACTGAGTTCTTCCATCAGGAAGAGTTTCTGAAACGAATTGGGTGTCGATGCTCCAAGCTTGGTCGTTCGTTGGCCAGGCTACACAAGGCAGGCCACCAAGGGTGCAGTCACTTCCGAAACGGAAAACGGCGCCGCTCGCCGCTCCGAAGCTGAGTCGAACTGGGCCACCGAAATTGGTAAACGCTCCCACTGAGTACGACTCCGCTGGCGGACCGCCCCACGGCAGGATCTGAGTCACGTACTGGGGGTCAGGCGGCCCTGCTTTGACGCCAACGGTGCCCGTCGCGATCGGAGGCCCGCTGCACGTGTAGTAAGCAGCTGCGGGTAGCGCAAATACTGTGGCCAGAACGATGACCAGTACCGAGAACAGATTCTTCATCTTACCAGAGCTACTCCCCACAGAACGGTGACGTCAAGGGGGGTCTGTGGTGACGAGGGAGCCGGCGCCCGGAATCGAACCGGGAAAGGTGCGCTACGAGGGCACGTTGCGTCCAACGCGCGCCGGCAAGGGCGGAAAGTGGAGGGCTCGATCCCCACACCCGAAGGTGCGCACCGGTTAGCAACCGGGCTCGCTCCCACGAGCGATTCACTTTCCATGGAGGAAGGCGGAGGAGTCGAACCCCTGTGCCGAAGCACCCTCCGGGTTCAAACCGGATGCCGCACCACCGCGGCTTCACCTTCCATTGGCTCGGATAACGCGCCGAGCACGCGGTTACGCCGGCAGAAATGCCAGCCACTCCACCGGCGCTTTGTCGCGGTCGATGACCGGACCAATCGCTGGCAAGTACCTGGGCCTCACCGGCTTGTTGATCGGGAACATGCCGCAAGCGTCGCACTCGCGGCTACCCTTCAGGGTGTTGCATCCGCGGCACGCCGTCACGATGTTTTCCCAAGTCGTCTTGCCGCCAGAGGCGCGCGGCACGACGTGATCGTACGACAGCTCCCGCGGCGAAAACCGTTCACCGCAGTACTGGCAGCAGTAGCGATCCCGCAGGTAGATGTTGGCGCGCGAGAAACGAATCGCGTGCCGCACCTTCATGACGCGCCGTTCGCGAATCACAGCAGGGATCTTCCACGTTACCGACGGCGAGCGGATCTCTTCTGCGTACTCAGCGACGACGTCGGCCGTGCCCTCGAAGCGCATCTTGACGGCGCGGTCCCAGGGGATCACTCGTATGGGAAAGTAGTTGGCAGAAAGAAGTAGGGTACGCATCGGTAGCTCCGGTTCGATAGTACTTGTCCTCACGGCAGGAGTTCAACCTGCACGCCCGAAGGCACTTGTTTCTAAGACAAGCGTGTCTAGCAGTTCCACCACGTGAGGGTGCGAGGTGCGCGAATCGAACGCGCTCATGCCGGCGTGTCACACCGGAGACTTCCCATCTGTCTCACCTCGCAGAGCAGTGCGCGCACTTGGAATCGAACCAAGACATCCGGCATATCAGACCGGCGTTCAGACCACTAAACCATGCGCGCGAAGTAGTCCGCACCCCCGGTGTTGATCCGGGCGTCCGAGGCTTATAAGAACCAGGCGAGCACCGGCTCGATGCGGATGGGGGTGCGCGCCCTGGGATTTCAACCCAGACTGAGCGGGGTTTGAAGCCGCTGCCTCTGGCTGTTGGGCTAGACGCGCGTAGTACCGAGCCAGGGAATCGAACCCTGCAAACGTGGACTGTAAAACCACGGACGTCACCAGCTGTGCTCGCTCGGCGTAGATGCTCCAGTCCCGGCTCACCCCTGAAGCGGTGGGTGTCCAATGCGCACGTCTGCGCAGAGCCTTCGGGTTCCGGGCCGCAGATTCGAACTGCGCTTCTTGCTTTCAAAGAGCAATGTCCTGCCGCTAGACGATCCCGGATCAGTGTCGTCGCCACGTGCGGACTCGAACCGCATCCCTGCGCCTTATGAAAGCGCGGTCGTTCCTAACGTCGTGGCGGTAGCGAGGCCCGGAGTTGAACCGGGTTCCCTTTCGGATTGGGTTATGAGCCCAACGAGCAGTGCCGTCGCTCGGTCCTCGCAGCGCTCCCGTGCAGAGTCGAACTGCAGAACCGCGCTTCGGAGGCGCAGCGCCGTTCCCACGGCGAGAGCATGGTGTCCCTGGAAGGAGTCGAACCTTCGCAACCTGCGTTCGTAGCGCGGGCGCCGGATCCGCCGGCAAGGACATGGCGTCGTGTGCGGGATTCGAACCCGCGTTACTCGCTTGAGAGGCGAGCTTCCTGGGCCTAGCTAGAAGAACACGACGTAGTGCTCCTGGCAGGAGTCGAGCCCGCCATCGTGCGTTTAGAAAACGCTGAGCCGATCCCTCGGCAGGAGCCTGGAGACGCGCGTCGGAATCGAACCGACCCGTTACTCGTTTGCAGCAAGCTCAGCACACCGGTGCTGCGCGTCATCGCGGGGTCACCACTGCGCTTGCACTCGCGAATGCAGGCGCAGCAGTGGTTCCCCTGGTGCAGCTAGGCGGAGTCGAACCGCCGCCCCCGCGTTGGCAACGCGAAGTGCTACCGTAACACCTTAGCTGCGTGGTGCGAGTGCCCGGGAATGATCCGAGTCCCGCTGGTTGGAAGCCAGCGATGCAGCCGATTACACCTCACTCGCATGGAGCCCACGTCGAGAATCGAACTCGAAGGCAACCCATACCAAGGGCTGACGCGCGCCTGCGCACGTGGGCATAGTGGAGATGCAGGGAGTTGAACCCTGATGCACCTGCTTGCAAAGCAAGGCCCTGTCCCGACAGACATCCCCGCAGGTCCGTGCGGAATTGAACCGCATCGACAACGGATTTGGAATCCGTCCGGCTACCTCAGCCTCGGACCTATGGCGCCTCGCACGGGAGTCGAACCCGTCTCGACCTGGCGTGACAAGCCAGCGTCCACAGCCGGTGGACTTGCAAGGCGTTGGTGCTCCTGGCGCGAGTCGAACGCGCTCGCATCGGTTTAGGAAACCGCGCGCTCGATCCGCGAGCAAGAGCATGGGGTGAAGCGGGGAGTCGAACCCCTAAGAAACGGGTCACGGCCGCTTCTGCTTCCGAAGCAACTTCACCATGGTCGGAGATGTGAGAATCGAACTCACCTGATGTCCTGTTCCCAAAACAGGCGGCCCTCCTTGAGCCCGATCTCCGGTAGTGGTTCAGGTCGGGATCGAACCGACGTCTCTCCGTCTTCAGCGGAGCGCTGTCACCAGGTCAGCTGCTGAACCGTTTGTGACGCGCACCGGTATCGATCCGGTTTCTCCGCCTTGAAAGGGCAGCGACTTAGCCAGTGGTCGAGCGCGCCGTAGCAGACAATTTCTTTGGTCCCGTCTGCGAGGGGCGGAGCTGATCTCCGGAATCGAACCGGCCGCGTCTCGTTACAAATGAGTCGCGCTCGCCAGACGGACCAGCATTCGCTCCAGGAGCTGGATTCGAACCAACGATAGCTTTCGCTGCACGGTTAACAGCCGTGTGACTTACCTCTCGCCCATCCTGGAATATTGCGGGCGGATGGCGCCGCCCGCTTTCGTCACCACGAGAGACCGCCGCGCATGCGCGCCGTCACGTCGTGCTTTCCTAGGTTTTCAGAGAACAGCGCGCCGAAGCGCGAAGGGTTCTGGCTCAAGGATTCGAACCTTGATTGGCGGAGTCAGAGACCGCCGTCCTGCCGTTAGACGAAGCCAGAAAAATTCTGTGTGCGCGCGCTGGGCGACGATCCCAGACCGTCGGTTTAAGAAACCGATGCTCTGCCACTGAGCTACACGCGCGTGTTGGTGGAGCCGCCGGGCCACGATCCCGGACCTCACGAGTTAAAAGCTCGGTGCGCTGCCGATTACGCCACGACTCCGCATTCAGGCGCGAGCCGTGCGTTTCAATTCTCGATCTGTCCTTTCGTTGGTCATGCTGTTGGTGCACCCGTCTGGAATCGAACCAGCTAGCCAAAGGCCCGGCGTTTACAGCGCCAGTCGCTTCCCAGAGACGAACCCCGGATGCGTAAAAGCAGAAAACCCGCCGAGTCTTTCGACCGGGCGGGTTCCCACTGCCAAGGTGGAAATCGCGCCCTACGTTGTACCCTCCACGCGGAAATTCAAGGCGGACCAATGCCCGCATGCCGTTTTCGGCTGCTGGCTAATGGACCTTATTGAACGTTCGAGCATCGAGGAGTTCACCTTGAACGCTACCAGGAAAGTCGTCAAGGGAAAAAACGGGGGCTACTTAGTGGCTACTTGGTGCCAGCATCATTTGCCCTTTAACGACGCGGTGATGCGACCTTCGTCCCAGGCTTTGCGCAGGCGTCGTTCTTCGAGCTTTTCATCCAAGCGTTCAGGCAGTGACAGCTCGCGCAGTGCCGGCGCGGGCGTGCGTACTGTCGGTGAAACAGGCGTGCCGCGCGCCTTTCGGAAGTGCTCTTTCTGCGCAGTGGTGAGCACCTTGCTCGGCTTCACGGGAGGCAACTTGTTCACGGTTGGCCTTGAGCTGCTCGGCACCCGCTACAGATCCCGCCGGGAATGCTGACTACTCTGAAGTGACATTCGCCGCACAGATTTACAGCACGCCCCCTCTTGTTTTGCAAGCGAGCGACGGACCCTACGCGGACTTGCTCCTGTCGAATCCAATCCAGGTGCTTGTTCAAGTCGGCGTACACCTTCACCATCGCCTCGAACACCATTCCGTCGGGTGACGACACGCGCCGCCACGCGAGTTCGTTGTTCTGCCCGAGGCCCTCGCTCTTGACATTGAACTGCCACGTGCTGCCGTTCAGGAGCCGGAGCGTGTATGCCTTACCGTCGACTGTCGCTGACCAACCCTTGAGCGCGTGCGCGTGCTTGGCCTTGGCCTCGTCGGTGGACCAATCGATCTGTTGCAAGCAAGAGCCTAGGGCGCGCTTGAGCGCGTTTCCCTTGCCGGTGTCACCATCGTAGCAATCCTTGCCGCTCGGGTAGCTGCGCCACGTGATGCCACCCGAGTCGGTGCGCCACGCTGTGCCGTTCTCCAAGTGGATCTCGATAGTGCGGCGCCCACCCCGCCCCGTAAGATCTTGCCACCAAACCCAGGTGAGTGGATCAGGCGGTAGCTCTCTGGACCAGCCAAGCTCAGGCGCGGTGCGCTTGGTCTTGTTAGGATCAAGCGCTGGTTGCTGCAGCGCAAACTTTGCTACAGCAACGCCAAATATTGCGAGCAGCAGGAACACGATGGCGATCCCCACGAGGATCATCAACCACCAGACATCAACGCCGCGTAGTCGAAGCGCGTACCGAGCGCCTCTTGAATGGAAACCGTTTCCGGATCTGCGTCCTGTCTCGTCCGCTTCTGGTTGTACAACTCGACGGTCTTGCGAACACGAATCTCTCCGCGCACGAACGCCTTGCCGCGGTCCGTGATTCTCCAGTAGCCGGTGCGGGTGCTGGAATCTTCGCGAACGGCTGGCTTCGGCTCGATGAAGCCCCAGTCTTTGAGCTTGGCATAGTCGCCGCCGCGCGCGGCCTCATCGGCTCCGGCAGCCGTGAGGTACTGCGGCACGTGCAGCCACTCACTGCTTGTGCGGAAGTGCTGTTCGATCAGAATTAGCGCGTAGCACATCGTACTCGTCAGCGTGCGCTTGTAGTACTGCACCCGCTGCTCACAGCAAGGACACTGAGCACCCTTCCTCGCATACTTACCGAGCCAGCTCTTGGCCTGTGTGATCGTCGTCGTGTCGTCGTTTTGCCCCATCTTGAGGGGGGCGGTGCTCTTCTTCGTCACGCGAGCACGACCCCACGCTTGGTAGCGATGGCGCTGTTTACGGCAGCGAGGAATTCGTCGGGTTCGAGCTTCTCGAACTTTTCGCACATCGGCAGCACGTGCGTTACCCCGAGGTCTGGCTCCGTCGTTGCCGTGCATTGCTTGCCGCAGAAGGGGCAGGTGAACTCCAAGGCGACTAGATGACTCATGGTTTTTTCCGCGCGCGCTCGTTGGCCTCAAGGTTTTGCTGTAGGAGCATCCACAGCTTCTTGTCGTAGGTGCCCTCGGCGCACTGCCCCCAGAGCTTGTGAAAAAGCTCGTTGATAAACTCGGTGCTACCGAGACTGTCTTCGCTTTGTGGCAACAGTTCGCTCATGCGGGTAAATCTTTCACCTGAGGAGGCGATCCGCAACGAGAAGGACGATAGCCAAGGCGCAGGCGACGAGCACGGCTGCACCAACCAGGTGCAGCTCATCGAGCAGGTGACTCATGGAAATTCCCATCTCCTGAAGATGGAAAGCCGTTCGAGGCGGAGCGCGTCGAGCTGGAGCGAGTTCACCGCTCGCTCGCATGCTTCCTGAAGAGCATCTTCAGGATCCCAGGAGTAAGCACACACGCCGGAGCGAAACGAAGCGCACCATTGGTGCTTAGCGCTACGCCGACTGATCCAAACGCCGACAGGGTGCGGACCAAACAAAGGCGTCTCGAAGCGATCCGATTCGCCGCCATGTGGCTGGACGCGATCAAGGCGCACGTTACCGAACCAGATAGAGTTCGGTTGAGTAGGCGACGCTGGCGCTAGCTCAACGCTTTCGCTCACAGCTCTTCCTCGAACCCGAACTTCAGTGCCCAGCTCCGCAGCTCACTGTCGAGCGCGCCGCAATCGAAACGGCCGCATTCGCCGTTGAGCAGCGCGAGGTACCCGCGGGCCATGTCGAGCCAGCCTTGGCCGAGCACGCCGTCTTTGCCGATTTCGCAGCCCTCGTAGCGCTGACCGTACTGCTGACCGTACTCCAGCAGCCCGCTACGCAGCGCCGCAATGGCGCATTCGATGCCCCGGGGGGCCTGAAGCGCTTGGTTGTGCCGGACCATGTACGGCTGCAGCCCGGGGCGCGTCGGCGCCTCGTCGCGCGCCGGCACCGGCGGTCGGAGTTCGATTAGCTGTCCCATCGGGGTCTTTCCATGGGAACATATACCGAACCTATACGATGTGTCTACCCTGCCTTCTTAAAAAACCCCGATTCGGCAAATATCCTGCTGGATCATCGCAGCCCCACCGGTCGCAAACGCTGTGCTCCAAACGTCTGAATGAGGCAAGGCCCACGGTAGCCGTAGCGCACACCGAGCACGTAGTGCGCAATGGCGTCCGCGGTCGTCTCCACCAGGTCCTCGTCGCGCGCCTCCCAGTCCCGTAGCCAGCGATGCCAGTGCTTCGCCTTCATGCTTTCTGGGCTACGGCGGAGCGCCGGTGCGTCCTCTCGCGCCATCGCGAACTCGCCCGGATACAGAAAATCGCAAGCGTGTCCCAGCTCGTGCGCGGTGATTGCCAGCACCGTCTCTTCGGGAAGCTCGACCATCTCGGGCGCAAGCATGATGATCTTGCCGTCGGTCTGGCACGCGGCAAAGTGGCGCGAGGTGTCGTGCATCGACCGATCGATGATCAACCGCGTCTGTTCGCAGCGTTCGAGGCCAGCGTCTAGGTAGCGCTCGCGCACGACTTCGAAGTAGGGCTCAAGGATGAGGTGCGCCTCTTCGTCAGTGACGTCGGTCGCCGTGTCGTGGCAGGCGTCTGTCATGATCGAGAAAGTTTGTGCGTGACGAAGGCGATAGCGAGCGTGGTGATGACGCCGATAGTGATGGGGATGAGCAAGTCCTTGGTGACGTCGGTCTTCTCGGGCCGAGCGCCGTCGACACAGCCTGCGCACTCGGGAAAGCTACTGCCGTTGGGACACGGGATGCAGTCGCTACCAACGACGATTGCGCAGTCGCCGCAGACGTCACCCAGCATTTTACTTCCTCGTGGCAACGAAGGCGATGAGGCCGACAGCTGCACAGCCAGCTAGAATCAGCACCGGTCTGCTAGTCAAACTGAGGGCGCCGAGTCCCTCGACGCCGAGCCTGCTGGGACCAACGAGCGCAGGGTTCTCGCCCCAGCCTGGATAGGGCGCGACCGACCAGCCCTCGGCACCTGGATGCCAAGCGCTCTCGGGCTGAAGCATCTGGTAGAAACTCGGGTTGAGCTTGACGTACGACACGTAAGCCAGGCTATCGCGCCCGGCCGATCCCTCCAACTTTTGGGATCGTTAGCGCCGTGGTCCAGAAAGCTGAGCCAGAAATCCCTGGATTTGCTGGGGCGTGATCTTGCCGGCGGCGACGCCGGACTTCAGGTAACGGCCGCACTCGTCGGGCGTGATGCCCAGGCGGATCTCGTCTTTGCAGTGCGGGCAGGTCGCGTTCGGTAGGAAACAGCCGTTGTGCGCATCGTGCTTCCAGCTGTTGTTCGGTGGCAGCGCGCCTTGGCTCATGATGATGAGTTCGGCCCACGGCGCCGTCACGACGAGCATTCGACCGCAGTGGTCGCAGCGCAGCTGGCTGCTGACGCCTTCATTGACGACCTTCGTCTTCACCGAGTTGTGGTGATCCGCACCCTCACCACCGAGCGAGCCGTAGCCCATTTTGTCGACTTCGTGCCGCACGTCATCAAAGTTGTCATTGCTCATGTGATTCGGTTCCTCTTACCAGAAGCTACCAGTTAGCGCGACGCTCCTCAAGCGGTTGGCTCGTCCTCAGTAGGCTTGCCGCCAGCCCCGCCGTCCCACTGAACCGGGCTCTCCCGCAGCGTCGCGGCTAGGCCCATCGCCGTGAAAGACACGCCAAAGATGCCGAGCACCATTTCGATGAGCGCTCCCGATAGCGGCCGCCCAGCACCGAATCCGTGCGTAAAACCCGTAATAGCTCCCGTTACCACGGGCCAGAGCCAGCGGTAGCCGTCCGGCACGATGTTCCAGACCCTCGCCGTGTACCGGCTTTTCCTCGCGACCTGGATCGCGAAGGTAAGCACGGTAGCGATG
>Ga0163163_10000425_pt1 | contig 38929 bp, 35 predicted proteins | sample S65metaG_FD_119766 | JGI IMG/M metagenome (GOLD analysis project Ga0163163, IMG submission 119766) | Switchgrass rhizosphere microbial communities from Kellogg Biological Station, Michigan, USA - S6-5 metaG | ecosystem: Host-associated > Plants > Roots > Rhizosphere > Soil | place: USA... | reverse complement strand
TCCGGGCGACGTCGAGGTGAAGGAAGCGCCGCCCGTGCCGTGACCTGCTCAGTTCAACGCAAGGGTGATCAAGACGACCACGCACGCTCCCTTCGGCAGGCTCGTCACGCCCGACACTGTGCGTGTCGGTACGCGATCCGCGCCGAACACTTCAGCGAACAGCTCGGAGGCGCCATCGGCAACCTTCGGGTGCTCCTGGAAGTCGGGCGTGGTCGCGAGTGTCACGGTCAGCTGAGCGACACGCTGCACCTTGTCCAGCGATCCAAGATGTTGCCTTGCAAGAGCGAGCGCATTGAGCGCGGCCAATCGGGCCGCGCTCCTTCCATCTTCGATGCTCAACTCGCCGCCGAGACGCCCGATGAACTGCGGGACCCCGCCCTGCAGAGGCAGCGCTCCGCTCACGAACAAGAGATTCGCGACCTGCACCGCTTCGACGTAAGCGCCGAGCGGTTTCGGCGCGGGCGGCAGCTGGATGCCTGATACTTTGAGTCTTTGCTCGACACTGCTGTTCATGTCGGCACTCCTCACCACTTGCCCAGGTGTGCACCGGCGTCCACGTTCAGCACGACGCCCGTCACTCGCGGCGCCTCAGTCAGGAACAGCACGGCGTCGGCGATATCCCGGGTCGTACCGATCTCGCCCATCGGCGACAACGACTGCAGGAGGTCTTTCGACAAGCCCTTGTGCAACGGCGTGTCCACTATTCCCGGCGACACCGCGTTCACGCGTATGCCTTGCTTTGCGTACTCCATCGCGAGGTTGCGCGAAATCGCGTTGATGCCGCCCTTGGTAATCATCGGCACAGCGGCCGGCAACCCGGCGATCGGGTTGTCCGTCAAGGACGAAGTGATGCTGACCACGCTGCCGCCCCGCTTCTGCTCGAGCAGCTGTGCGATGACACGCTGCGTGAGGTGGAAGAAGCCGTCCAAGTTGGTTGACGAAAGCGAGCGGAAGTCCTCCAGAGTGAACTGGGTAAACGGCTTCGCGATGAAAATGCCGGCGTTGTTCACCAGCGCGTCAACTGCGCCGAAGCGCTTCACGGCCGTATCGACGAGTTTCGCGGCTGTGACGGGCTGCGCGATATCGCCGTCGACCAGCGCGACGTTGTCCGAGCGCTGCAGCTCGTTCTTCTGCGTGATGCGCCGCGAGTTCGCGACGACGTTGTAACCGCGCTCGAGGAACAGGTTCGCCACTCCCGCTCCGATACCCTGCGATGCGCCCGTCACGATGACGGTCTTGCGTTGTGTGCCCATGTGCGTCTCCTGAAGAAGAATGACCTGTGGGGCACAGTGTCGCGGCTCCCGTCAGGTTTGATTAGATGGGAAACGCTGTAATCTGTTTTGCATTAATGGCAAAGTGCACGCATGGCCGATCTCGACAACATCCTGATCTTCGTCAAGGTGGCGCAGTACGAGAGCATCAGTCGCGCCGCGCGCTCGCTCAGCATGCCGATCTCGACGGTGAGCCGCCGCTTATCGGTGCTCGAAGCGCAGCTCGGCGTCGTATTGCTCAGGCGCACGACGCGGCGCGTGACCTTGACCCCGCAAGGACGGGACTACTTCAACGAATGTCAGGAGCCGCTGAGCCTGCTGCAGGAAGCGGAGCGCGTGCTCACTCAGTCGCAGAAGCAGCCCGCAGGGTTGTTGCGAATCACGGTGCCGGTCGTGCTGAGTCACGACTCGTTCCTGCAATTCCTCTCTGGATTCCTGCACGCGTATCCGGGAGTTCGCGTCGACCTGCACATCACGAACACGTTTCTCGATCTCGTAGCAGAAAATATCGACGTGGCGGTGCGCTTCGGCGATCTGCCGGACTCGAGCGTCGTGGCCAAGCGTCTCGGTCAAGACGTTCGCTACGTCGTGGCTGCCCCCGAGTACCTCAAGGGGCGCGAGCGGCCGACGGAACCCGCGGATCTGGCGCGGCACCAATGCGTGATGCTCAATGCCAAGAACAACGAAACCCAGTGGGAGTTCGTCAGCGGCCGCCGCAAGACTCGCGTGCACGTGTCGGGACCGATCTCGAGCCGCGATCTGCACACCGTCAGCACGTTCGTGCTGCGCGGCCACGGGATCGGTGCGGTCCCCTCGATCTACTGCGAGGAACTCATTGCGCGCGGCCGGCTCGTGCGCCTGCTGCCGAAGTGGACCTCACCGCCGATCCCGGTGTTCGCTGTGTATCAGAGCCGGAAATTTCTGCCGACGCGACTGAGCGTGTTCCTGGCAGCGCTTGCGGCGTGGCGCAGTCCGCTGTGGATCAAGGATTCGGCGTAGGCGCGATCACTCACCATCGATCCTGACGAGCTTGACTCGCCCGGACGCTCCGGCCTTGATCGACACCGCAGCCTTCCTGCACCCGAACTGGTCCGCGACCAGCGCAACCAACTCCGCGTTCGCTCTGCCATCCACGGGTGGCGACTTCAACTTCGCCACCCATGTCCCGTCAGCCATTTGCTTGAGCGACGACTCGCGTGCTCGCGGTGTGACCTTGACCTGAATGATCCGTGCCGCCATGGGCAGCGATCATGCCACCGTCACTTGAAAACGTTGAGACCATGCTGATGGCGCCCGCATCGACGGCTTCGAAACGGATTCGCACGACTGCAGACTCAACGGCGCTGAGAGTTCGACTTCGCGCGAGTTGCAAAAAACTCCGAGCCGGTTCGCCACTGCGGCCAGCGTGTCGAATTTGCGAGGCTCTTGCCCATCGTGTGGAACAGCTCGACGTCCTGCGCAGCGCCGCGGAAATCGAGACTCGCGCTCCACGCGTCACAGGTTTGGTGATAGCAGCGCATGTAACTTTCGAGCCAGCGATTGCCGGCCTCGCGGCCGCCTTCGCGCAGGTCCGTCGCGCCGCTGATTCCCATCAGCAGCAGCACCGGCACGCCTTGACGCGCCAACGGAAAATGATCCGCGCGATAGAAGAGACCGCGCTCCGGCAGCGACTCCGGCGTAACGACGCGGCCTTGCGCTGCCGCCGCGCGAGCGAGATCGTCTTCCAGCTCGCTCTGCCCTGCTCCCACCAGCAACACATCCTTCGCGAGGCCGGCAGTCTGCAGGATGTCGAGCGTCAGATTCGCGACGGTCTTCTCCAACGGGTACAGCGGCTTCGCTGCGTAGACTTGCGATCCGAGGAGTCCGCGCTCCTCTGCCGTCCACGCTGCAAACACCAGTGTGCGTTCCGGTTGCGGTCCCGCTTTGAAAACACGCGCAAGCTCGAGCACACCGGCGAGGCCGAGCGCATCGTCATTGGCACCCGGCCGGATCGCATGGCCCTGTGCATCGGGCGGACCGATGCCGTACGCATCCCAGTGAGCAGCGAACATGATCGTCTCATCGGGACGCTTGCTGCCCGGGATCCTGGCCAGGAAATTACGGCTCTCCGCCAGCTTCGCCGTCACAGGCAAGTCGGCATTGAAGCGTACGCTCGCGAGCTCGACGGGTTTGAAGTCGGCGCGCCGCGCCTGCACGCTCAACGCAGCAAGATCAAGTCCGGCCGACTTGAAAAGCTCGTTCGCCGCCGCGCTTGCAAGCCAACCCTGCAGCAGCACCCGCTCATCGCGCTTGTCGCGCACGATGTCGTAGTTCTCGCCGGCCGGAGCAGTGACGGTCGACCAGCCATAGCCGGCGCCATCAGTGTCGTGGACGATCAGCGCACCGAGTGCTCCGCGTCGCGCCGCTTCTTCGTACTTGTAGGTCCAGCGACCGTAGTAGGTCATGCGTCGATCGCCGAAGCGGCCTGCAACAGGCTCTCCCGGCTTGGCGTAGAAATCCGGGTCGTTGACCAGGTACACGGCAATCTTTCCGTGCAGGTCGACCTGCTTGTAGTCGTCCCACTGCCGTTCGGGCGCAGTGACTCCGTAACCGACGAACACGAGAGGCGCTACTTTGATCGACACGCGATCGACGTTGCGCACAGTGCTGACGTAGATGTCCTTGCTCTGCGTCAGCGGCCGGTCTTTTCCTTGAATCGCAATGCTCATCGTCGCAGGCGAACCGATCTGCGTACGAACGAGCGGCACGGCTTGAGTCCAGCTACCGCGCTCGCCAGCCGGTTCGAGGCCGAGGTCGCGGAAGCTCTTCGTGAGCCATTCGATGGTCTTGGTCTCGCCCGGCGTTGCGGGCCCGCGGCCTTCGAACTCGTCCGAAGCGAGAATCTTGACCGTCTGCGACAGACGCTCAGGATCGATGGTGACGGCAGTATCTGCTGCAAGCGCAGCCGAGGCGCTCAAGGCGCCGATGAATAGCAGGTAACGCATGATGAGCGTCACTTTGCATTGGCACCGCGCTCCAGCGCAACCCTGAGCCAGCGCGCAGTCTCGCGCGCAGCGGGATTCTCGGGATCGAAGTCACGCCAGAAACCATCGGCCTCTTGCAACAACTGCAACGCATGGGCGGGCTGCGAGCGCTTCAAATGCACACGCGCGAGACCCACCCGCGCATCTGCCTGCAGAGGATCAGGATGCAATCCCAGGGACTTCGACAATTCGAGCGCACGCTGCAACTCGGCCTCGGCGGCAGCGAAGTCGCCGGATTCCACGCGACTCAGTCCCGACTGCGCGAGAAAGCGAGCGCGAGTGTGGTCGGCAGTCGGACTCTCCTTGATCTGACTCAGCGCCTGCTGCTGCAGGGCGATCGCGTCGGGGTAGCGTCCCGCGAGGTGTTCGATGGTGCCGCGGATGTGCGTGAACTCGGCCTTGCTCGAGTAATCAGGCTGCGTGGCAAGCAGTGCGTCGAACTCACGACGTGCGGCGATCGGATCTCCCGTCATCGCGAGCGCGAGTGCACGCTCGGCTTTCCCGTCGCCCGTTCGTCCTTCGGCGCCCTTGCCAGCGAGTGCGAATGCTGCGAGGGCAGCATCGAAGTCCTGGATTGCCTGCTGTGGCCGGCGCGCAGCGAGCTCGATGGACGCGCCGAGATCCTGCGTGATCGCATACACCATCGAGTCGCGGCCCGGAGCAATCGCGCAAGCCGCGAGCGATTCCTTGATGTTGTCCCGCGCGGCCTTGAGCTGACGCAGCAGCAGTCGCTGTCCCGCGAGATTGGATGCGAAATAGCAGACAGCGACGCTGGTCGGCCCGAACAGCTCGCGCGCACCCGCGAGAACCGCGGCCAACTCGTCGACGCCTTCCGCGATCCGCCCGACGCGGCCGAGCGCGCGGGCGTAGAGCTCGCGAGCTTCGATGACGTGCGGATTGCGCGTGTCGCCGCCGTACGCAGCCAGAGTCTTGGGCATGATCTCGGCCGCAAGCGCATAGGCAGCATCCGACTTGCGCTGTTGAACCAGCGTCTGCACCACCATCCATTGCATCGTCAGCACCACTGGATGATCGCTAGCGAAGCGCCGCGACGCGACGTCGACACCTTCGCGCGCGATCCGTTCGGCATCCTCGTTGCGGCCTTCTCCCAGGGCCACGACGGCCGCGCTCTCCAAAGCGCTGGGTAGGTCTTCTGGATCCGCATCAGTGCTTTCGCGAAGCATCGGCAGCAGAACATCGAGCTCAGCTTGCAAGCGCGACGGCTCGCCGACGTATCGATGCGTCAAAGCGAGCACGACACGCGCGTGCAGGAGCTTTGGGTGCCGCGCCGGCAGCACCTGCTCAGCTTCGGTAACCGCAGCGCTCGCGATTGCCTCGGCGCGCTCGACTTCCTGAAAGTTGTTCAGCGTGTAAGCAAGCAGCGTGAGCAGTTCGAGTCGCTGCTCCGGACTGGCGGTCTTGCTCGCGGCGATACGCTGATACGCCTGATTCAGCAGATCTACTGCAGTGACCTTGCCACCAGCGACACCATAAGGATCGGCATCGGTGAAGATCGACGCCATGAGCTGATTCGCTTCCTCCGCCCGCGCCCGTTCCGCGATCGCGACCTGCGCTTGCCAGATCGCGACGGCCGCACCGATCAACACCGCCAGAAGGATCGCGCCAACTGCACCGACTGCGAGGCGGTTGCGTCTCACGAACTTCCGCAACCGATACCAGTTGCTATCCGCTTGCGCGAGCACCGGACGGCCTTCGAGGTAGCGCGAGAGATCGTCGGCAAGCGCGTCCATCGTGCGATAGCGCTCCTGCGGCGCCTTCTTCAACGCCTTGAGCACGATTGCATCGAGATCGCCGCGGAGCGCACGAGCACGCTGAGCGAATCCGGCGTTAGCGCTCGGCGCTTGCGGTTCGATTTCCAGAATCGCGTCTTCGAGCGCGCCGCGCGAGTCGCGCTTCAATTTGTAAGGCCGCGAGTCAGTGAGCAGCTCATAAAGAATCACGCCGAGCGAATACACATCCGACGCGGTCGTCACAGGCTGGCCGAGAATCTGCTCGGGCGACGCATACTCCGGCGTCAGCGCTCTGCCGCCCACCTGCGTGAGCTTGGTTTCGACCGCGCGCCCGTCCTCGAGCAGCTTGGCGATGCCGAAGTCGAGCAGATGAGCCTGCCCCTCTGCCGATACGAGCACGTTCGTCGGCTTGAGATCCCGATGCACGACCAGCTTGCTGTGCGCGTACGCCACAGCGCGCGCAACCTGCAGAACGAGTGCAACGCGCGCTCGCACATCGAGCTGCTGTTCTCGACAGTAACGATCGATGTGCAGGCCTTCGATGTATTCGAGAGCCAGCCACGGAACACCAGCCGTACTGATTCCCGCATCGTAGAGACGCGCGATGCTGGGATGCGTGAGCTCCGCGAGAATATCGCGCTCGCGTTCCAATCTTTGCGACAAGGCCTGATGCGACCCGGCCGCCCGCAGGAACTTCAACGCCACGGCGCGCTTCAACGCACCGTCATGACGCTCGGCCAGCCAGACCGCGCCCATCCCGCCGACGCCAATCTCGCGAAGCAACCGGTACGGGCCTATCTCATCGCCCGCGGCAGCATCTTCGTCGCCGTCGACCTTGGGCAGCGTGTCGAGAAAATCGCTGGTCTCGATGCTCGCCGCCCGTGCGAGCAGCGCGCGCAGCCGCGGCTTGAGGGCCGAGTGCTCCAGCGGCAGCGACTCGAGCCACCGTTCGCGATCTGCGGCCGGCAGTTCCAGCGCGGTGTCGAGCAGCTCGCTGAGCCTCGCGGAGTCGTCGCTCATCCGCTTCGTCCCGTTCGGGTTATTTTTCCAGTGCTTCGGCCAGGAGCAGCCGTGCCTTGGTCCAGTCGCGCCGCACGGTCCGCTCGGTGATACCGAGCGCCGACGCGATGTCGGTCTCGCTCATACCCGCGAAATATTTCATCTGCACGACTTCAGCAGCGCGCGCATCCGTCGTTCCCAGCTGTTCGAGGGCATCGTGCACGTTGAGGATTTCGCTCTCGCCGCCCGGTGCGTCGCTGGCGATGCTGGTCGTGAGTTCGATGCGCGCGCGATCCCCGCCGCGGCGTTCGGCCAGGCGGCGTCGAGCGTAGTCGACGATGACTGAGCGCATCGCTCGCGCGGCATAGCGGATGAAGTGCGCCCGATCCTGCGGGCGCAGCCGCCCGGCCTGGTTGAGCCGCATCCAAGATTCGTTGACGAGCGCGACGGTATCGAGAACGGTGACCCGCGGCGCGGCGCGCAGGCGGGCACGAGCGAGGCGCCGCAGATCTGCGTATGTTTCGGCAAAAAGTGCGTCGAGTGCGCTGCCGTCGCCCGACTGCGCACGCTCGATAAGCTGGCCGAGATCCGCGTCCATCCCCACGCGGCAGAGGGTACTGCCGCGTGGGAACCCAAGGCAATTGAACGTTCAGCCCGCATCGCACGCGCCCGGGTCACGGCACGATCCGCGCCAGCCCGACGCCGGTGGTGGTGCCGTTGCGTGCGGCACCGGCCGCGACGATCTTGCCGTCCGACTGCAGAGCGAGCGTCGCTGCGCCGTCCGAGCTGCCGAAGAAGTCGACGACGAGGCTGCCACCGCCGCCGAAGCTCGAATCGAACGTGCCGTCGCTGCGCAGGCGCACGATGCCGAAGTCGGACGCTGTGGTCGACGATGCGTCACCCGCGGCGACGATCAGACCGTCCGGTTGAATCGCGACTGCTCGCGCGAAATCCTGCAGCGTGCCGAATCCGGTCGTGACCAGACCGGCCGTGCCGAACGAGTTGTCGCGACTGCCGTCCTTGTTCAAGCGCGCGATCATGAAGTCGAGCGTGCTGCCCACGAGCACCGGACCGACGATCACGATCTTGCCGTCCGCCTGGATTGCGATGTCGTCGGCCGCATCCGTGTCGGCTGCGAAGGCGATCTGCACGATGCCGTCATTGTCGAACGAAGTGTCGAGTTTGCCGTCCGCGAGCAGACGCACGAGGCCGGTATCGCTCGGGTTGCTGTTGTTGGCGGCGACTTCGCCCGCGATCACGATCGCGCCGTCGGCCTGCAATGCACCGGTGAACGCGAGGTCGATATCGCCCGCGACGTTCACGTTGACTTTGCCGTCCGTGTCGAACGTGGTGTCGAGCACTCCAGCCGTGGTGAGGCGGGCCACTGCGAAGTCGTTCTTGCCAGCCGCGGTGGCTGCGTGGCCGATCGCCAGGATGAGGCCGTCGGGCTGAATCAGCACTTCATTCGCCACGTCGTGATTGGCGAAAAAGTCCACGTACGCCTTGCCGCCAGTGCCAAACGTCGCATCCAACGTTCCGTCCCTGTTGAAGCGCGCGATGGCGAAGTCGTTACGCGCGTTGCTACCGCCCGGCCGACCCGCGCCGACGACGACGATCCTGCCGTCCTGCTGGATCGCGATGTCTGTCGTCGTGTCGTTGAGGCCGCCAGTGAGTGTGATGGCAACCTGGCCCGCAGTACCGAACGTCGTATCCAGCGTGCCATCGACGTTGTAACGCGCGAGACGCATGTCGCCGAGCGCGACGATCTTGCCATCGCTCTGTAGCGCAATCGCTGCGGCGCCGCCGACGAGACCTGTCGTCACGCGACCTTGCGATCCGAAACTCGTATCGAGCGAACCCGACGACGGCCGGTCCGTGCAGATGACGTTCACATCCGTGATGTTCTCCGTCACCGTGCCCGTGGGATTGTTGACCCGGCAGGTTTGAAGCGGACTCGTCGGATTGCTCGCAATGCGTACGTTGTACGGCGTGCCCTGCGGGAAGCGATAGACGAACGTGAAGTCGCCATCCGCAGTCGGTGTCACGCGAGTACCCGTCGTCACTTCCTCGATGACGAGGCCGCTGCCTTTGACACCCGCAACCGAGCCGCCGACCGAGAACACGAGCACCGGCACGATTTCGCTGTCATCGCGAATCGTCAGCAGTGCCTTCTGCTGATTGCCGAGCGCCGCGCAGCCACCCGGCTCGGACAATGCGATTCGCACTGTCTCATCGCCTTCCGGACGAATGTCGCGACGGACTGGAACCCGCATGAGCCGTCGGCCGGATTCGCCGTCGGCGAAATACACGGTCGTGTTCACCTCCGTGTAGTCCTCATCGCTGGTCGCAGTACCGCCGGAGATCGTCGCGAAGTTCGCGCTGACTTTGCCGGTGGCGCCGCCAGTGCGCGTGATCGCAATCACCGGGGTCGCATTGGGCGACTCGTCGACGACGAAGTTCTGCGCTTCGAACTGCAGCGTGCCGGCTTCGGGCAACGGATCGGTGGCCGCCGTGCAGACGACTGGGTCGTCGGGTCGCGGCTGCAGCGCTTCCAGCGGCAACGGATTATTCGTCGGCGTGAGGCCCTCGAACTCGATCGTCGTGCCCTCGATGCTGGCGGGGTCTCGCAGGAACGCGCCGACGTACGAGGCCTGGCAATCGGCGCCGCCGCCGCCGCCGCGACGATTCAAGGTGTAGGCGCTGACGCTCGACCACACGGTGAACTCTTCGCCGGTCTTGATCTGCGAGATGTCCACCGGGATGGTGATTGGCCGCACGAGCTTGAGCGTCGCGCGCGTGCCTTCGCAGCTCAACGTAGGATCCCGGGGAAACTCGAACGCGACGTCTTCGTTGCGAATCGTGAAGTGCTCGTTGAACCAGAGGAACTCCGGCGAATCGGCGCTGGTCTCTGCTTCGTAGAAGAAGTGATCGTTCGCGCCGAACAGCGACGCGGTCCCGGCGATCCTGTAGAACTCTTGCGGCTCGAGTCCGACCAGCTCGAAGGTGACCTGCCCCACCAGAGGTGCCGGGCCGGTCAGCAGCGGCGGATTGAAGTCTTCGGTGATGATCGTCACGGCGGTGATCGTGTACTTGAGCCGCGCATCGTCCGCGTTCTTGACGAAGCTCTGCGCCTGCCCGAACAGCGTCTCGCTGCCGATCGCCTCGGGCGTACCGAGCCTGCCGTCCGGTGCTTCGGCCACCGCACCGTAGGTGACACCGTTGTTGGTGCCGAACACGTAACCGTTCGCGATGAAGTCCTCGAGCACCGTCTCGTTCAATCGCGAGAACTCGCCGGTGAGCGAGCTCGACTCGCCGAAGTCGATGATCTGATCCAGGTCACCGCCCTCCTGCACGAGGTTCTCGAGCTCGATCGGATCGCCTCCGTCGCCTGGCCAGAGACGAAAAATCCACGACCGCGTCGGCTCGTTCCTCGTCAGCGGCGGTATCACGACCTGCGCATACGAGAAGCTGGAGATCTGCGCCGTCGCCAGGCCGGAGTTGAACGTCGCACCCGCCACGGTTTCCCAAGTGCCTTGCGCGTTGGTCTTGTACAGCAGCGGAGTCGCACCGTTGGTAGCCGACGCATCGAACGGAATCGTGATCGTTACCGGCGCCGCGAACTGCGTACCGTGCGGCGTGAGCGCGAACATATCGCTGACGGCGGTAAGACCCGCAGGCAGCGCGGGCGCGCCGGTGCTCGACTGCGCAACCGCAATGTTGACGTTCTGTGCGAGTGCGCCGGCCGGCACCACGATCTTGGCGCCGTTCGGCCCGTTGACAGTTCCTCCGGCGGAGCCGATGCCGCTCGGCGGTTGTGTGCCACCGTTGTTCCCGCTCCCGCCGCTCGTATCGCCGCCGCCTCCGCCGCACGCGGTCAGCAAGCACACCGCCAGCAGCAGCCATGCAATTGGTCTTCCGGACATGAAAGAACTCCCCGTTTCTGGTTCGGGGGGAGTAACGCAGCCTGTGCCGGAAACCGGACAGGGCCCGGCGACCCCGCAGCGGGGGGCCTAAAGTGCGGCAGAATCCCCGGCGGCTGTGTATAGTGTCGCCCGGCTCGTAACCTTTCTCTTTATCTAGTTTGGCCTCGGCCTCCGGCTCTTCGGCCACTCCTCCTAAACCGAATCGTTTTCGAACCGTGGAGGACAGCGAGTTGCGCTGTCTTGTGTAGTGCGTTCCTTCGGTACCGATGGACCGCGTTTTTCATAAGTGAGTATCGAATGAGCAAGATCTATGTGGGCAACCTGCCCTTCTCCGCTACCGAAGAGAGCGTTCGTGCGCTGTTCGCGCAGCACGGCACGGTCGAGTCGGTCGCCCTGATCAACGATCGTGAGACCGGCCGCCCGCGCGGCTTCGGATTCGTCGAGATGCCGCGTGCCGATGCGCAGCGCGCCATCCAGAGTCTGAACGGCACGGACATGGGCGGTCGCCCGCTCAAGGTCAACGAGGCGCAAGACAAGCCTCGCGGCGGTGGCGGTGGTGGTGGCGGCGGCGGTCGTCGTTACTGAGCTGAAGGGTAGCCGCGCACATCAGGAATGGTCGTGCGCGGCTACAAAATTACCGACGTGTTAGAAGTCCCTTTCCAGGTCGACCAAATCTCCGAAGTCGCTGCGCCCGACGGCAGCAGCGACGTCTGGCAGCAGTACACCATTTCACAGGGCACCAACGTCATCACGGGCTTGCGGCCCGGCTCGCGCGCCGAGGTGGCCGCGCAGCTCGATGAGATGGTCGCGCGCTTGAACGAGCGTCGCGTGGGCAAGAAACCCAAATAGCCCGTCAGTCCTGCGAGATCTCCCCCTCGCCGACCTTCTCGTTCATCGTCTTGATGCCGTTCTCGAACCCGCCGCCCGAGCCGTTGTAGTACATGTAGATCGGCTTCTCGTTGCGCAGCAGGTCGACGGCGTTCTGAAAATCGTCCAGGTGATAGTGCAGCTGCGCCTGCTTGTTCACGACAGTGTCGGCCGGCAGTGCAGCGCCGTTGGGCAGGAAGATCATCTGGCCGATGTAATTGCCGGCGTTCTTGAGCGCGATCCGCGGCGGGAAGCCATTCGCCGAGTACAGCACTTCGTAAGCATCCACGCGCATCTGTGTCATGACGACTCCTTGCAATGCCGCTGTTACCGCGATGGTTTGGACACGACGATGTCGACGCTCTGCAACGTCGCGTCGAAGATGATCTGCGCTTCGCCGCGCTCCAGTTGCCGCAACACCTGCGCGACTTTCTGCTCGAGCGAAACTTCGCGCTCGCCGTAGTCGGTGCCTTCTCTGAGCACGAACGATTCCATCACGCCGCGCAGCGCTTCGGGCGAAAGCTCTCGATGCGGAATGACGATCGGCTCCGGCTGCTCAGTATCCATGCAGCGCAGTATGCCTCAGTCGACGACGGCGATGATCGGCCCCAGGTCGACGGTCGAATCGTTCCGACCGAGTTCGCTGGAATACAGCGCCGAGACAGTGCCATCGAAATACAGGGCATCTTCGCAGCCAAGCTCGTCCTTAAAGTAAGTTGCGAACTCGTGCAGGCTGACGGGCTCGTTGCTGATGACGAACGTGACTTTGTTGCCGCTCACGCCGACACCGTTGCGGATGAATTTGGATACCGCACTCAGTCGCGAATGAATGACGCCGTGCTCGACCAGCAGCGGGCCGGACTGCGTTGCGAGCAGCACGTCGCCGAGCTGCTCCGAGTACTTCGAGGACTCGACGATGCGCGGTCCGTCTCTGGTGACGAGAAACACGCCGTTCGGCTTCGTATAGAAGTTGCCCCGGCCGCTGCGCAGGTTCAGCGGCGCCAGCTGCTCGGCTCGCGCGACGAACAAACCCACGGGCGAATAGTCCGGCTCGAACATCCCCGCGTTCATGGCGAAGCGCAGATGTTTGTCTCTGGCCTGCAGCCAGGAGCTCAGCTTCCCGAATCGATGGAAAGGAATTCCCTGGTCGTCGCGCAGGAACAGCTCGAGGCGTTGCGGGTCGTCGACGTTGACGACCGTGTACTTCGATTCCGCGAAGCACGACGCGCTCGACGCAAACAGCAGGAGTAGCGCAACGAGAGCCTTCACCTGCGCAAGTGTATCGCTACTTGCAGGTGAAGCTGTCGCTCGCTTCGACTTTGCCTTTGCCGTCCCAGTGCGCGGTCTGCGGATACGGACACAGCGGCCGGCTCATGACGACGCCTTTTGCGGGATCGTCATCGAGGTACTTCGTCGCGACGATCTGCTTCGGCGCCACGCCCTCTTCCACCCACTTCTGCAGCGCGAACAGCGTGTCGTGACCTGCGTCGGCGGGGGGACGCGGGCCGAGATTGCCGAAGGAATTCGGTCCCGGGCCGAAGCCGCAGTGGAGCACGCCGGGCGCGAGGAACAGACGATAAAAATCCTGTGTCTTGGCGACGCCGCCGGATTGCCTCGCGACGCCGTCGAAGTACTTCGTCGAGAAGCCCGGTGGGATCGAGCCGTCGAGCAGGCCGTGATACTGCAGCAGCTTGCCGCCGCGACCGCTGAAGGCGCTGAGATCGGTCTTCGATGCATCCATCAGCGCGCCGAGCTTGGTGCGCGCGGTCGCCAGATCCTTGCTGAGATCGAACGTGCGGTAATCCCAATCCGGCTTCTCGAACACGAAGCCGCCGAAGTAGCCGCTCGCGAACATGATCTGCAGGCTTTGTCCTGGTGCCGCGCCGAATGCGTATTGGCGCACGCCGCCGCCCATCGCTGCAGTTTCGTTTTCGCCGGAAGGCACGTAGCCGACTGAGTAGAGCGTTCGCAGCGCGGTGACTTGTGGCGCGGTCAAGCACTGCGACTCATCGCCACCGCTCTTGCACGCAAGCACCTGCGGATCGAACTTGCACTTCGCAGGCGCTGAGACCAAGCCGTCCTTCACACCGTCGCTTGCATCGCACGCCGCCAGCGCAGCCTGCTGAATGATCGGCAACTTCGCTGGCGGAATGAAGCTCGCAGGATCCTTGTGCAGGCCCTGACCGCTCTTCATGAAAGTTTCCATCAGGTCGGTCCAGTAGCCGGCCGGCGCACCGGACACGATGCCGTCGAAGTCCGCGGGAAAGCGCTGCGCTTCGATCAAAGCTTCGCGGCCGCCTTCAGAGCAGCCGAAGAAGTACGAACGCTTTGCGGCGTTCTCGTAATACTTCGCGGTGATGCGCTTGCCGATGTCGCTCAGCACGTGCACGGCGCGCTCGGCGTGATCGCGGACCTTCTCCGGCTGACCGATGGCCCAGCGCCCGTCGACCGGGCTTCCGGTGTGACCGTTGTCGGTCGAAGCCGTCGCGTGACCGCGCTCGATCATCTGTCCCAGCAACTGATGAAAGATGATGCCGGCGAGTCCGCCGTTGCCGACCTGCACGTAGCGGCCAGTCCAATTCTTCTCTGGCAGCCAGACTTCGAAACCGACGCGAGATTGCGCAGTGGGCGTCGCGTGACCGACTACGCGACAGAACGCCGGCAGGTTCGTGAGCACAGGGCCGAGCGAAGTCGTGAACGAGCCCGACCGCTCCGGCGTCGCGCTGTCGATCACGACGTCCTGCATCTGAAATGTCTTGAGCTGCTCGCAGGCACCGGTCGCATCGTCCTGCGCATGCGCCAGAGTTGCAGTCGATACGAGGATGGCAAGAGCGATGTACTTCTTCATTGTTACGACACCTTGCTGAGCAAACCGACCGCGCGCTGAGCGCGAGCGCGTTCCCACACCACGATACCCGCGCCCACCGCCAGACACGAGGCAATGAACAGCATACTGATGGCGAAGCTCCCCGTGCGCTCCTTCACCAGGCCGATGGCGAACGGGCCGAGGAAGCCGCCGATGTTGCCAAGCGAGTTGATCAACGCAATCGCGCCCGCGGCGGCGGCGCCTTGCAATCCTCGGCTAGCGAGCGCCCAGAACGCCGGCAATCCAGCATAAATGCCGATCGCTGCGACACACAGTCCGCCGAATGCCGCGATCGGATCCGTGAGCCAGCCGCCCGCCGCAAGCGCAAGCGCCGCGAGCGCGGGCGGCAGAGCGACGTGCCACGTTCGCTCGCCCGTCGCATCCGAATGTCGACCCCACAGCACGAGCGCGACGCAGGCAAGCGCGTACGGAATCGTCGTCACCGCGCCCACTTGCAGATTCGTGAGCTTGCCGAGCGAAGCGATGATCTGCGGCAACCAGAAACTGAAACCGTACAGCCCGACGAGCACGCAGAAGTAGACCAGCCCGTAACGCCACACTCGCGGCATGAGGAGCGCCTGGCGCAGGCTGTGGGTGTGAGCGCCGTGTGCGATCGTTTCGCTCGCCAGCTCGCGTGTGAGCCACACCTTCTCTTCCTTGGTCAGCCACGCGACATCATGATGTCGATCAGGCAGGAAGCGCAGGACGACGAGGCCCAGCAGGATCGTCGGGATCGCTTCGAGCAGGAACATCCATTGCCAGCCGTGCAGCCCGCCGCTCTGGATGCCCAGCAGCGCCGTGGAGATCGGCGCGCCGATGACGCTCGACAGCGGCAGCGCAATCATGAACAGCGCAATGATGCGAGCACGATCGCGCGACGGAAACCAGCACGTCAGGTAGTAAATGATGCCGGGAAAGAATCCCGCTTCGGCGATGCCGAGCAGGAAGCGCACGGCGTAGAAGCTCTTCGGTCCTTGCACGAACGCCATCGACGCCGAGAGCACGCCCCAGCTCAGCATGATGCGCGCGATCCAGATACGCGCACCGAAGCGTTCGAGCAGTACGTTGCTCGGAATCTCGAACGCGGTGTAGCCGATGAAGAAGATGCCGGCACCGAGACCGAACGCGGCCGACGAGATGCCGAGGTCCGCGTTCATCGTGAGCGCCGCGAAGCCGACGTTCACGCGGTCGAGGAAGGCGAAGAAGTAGAGCACGCCCAGCAGCGGGATCAGTCGCCACGCTGCCTTGCGCAGAACTGCACTGGGGGGCGTGCTCGCCCCCGCCGCCCCCATTTTCATCGGACCTGGCCCATCAGATCAGAACTCGTACTGCACGCGCAGGCCGACCTTGCGCGGCGTGCCCAGCATGCCGAGATCCTGATTCAACAATCCGAGCGCCTGCAGCAGCGAGCCGTCGATGAAGGACTCGAAGTACTTCTCGTCGAGCAGGTTGTTCGCGAACACGGTGGCCGTGAGACCGCCGCGGCGGTAGCTCACCGAAGTATTCACCGTCGTGTAGCTCTCGAGAATCGACGCAGTCGTCGGATCGAAGCTCGAGCCAGGACGGCTGCCCTTGCCAACGACGCCGATGTTCCAGGACACATCGCCCATGCCGACCGGCACGGTCAGATCCGAGCCGATGCTCGCGTTCCAGTCCGGCTGGAACAGCAGTCGATCGGTCGCGAGCGGCGTGCCCGTGACTTCCAGCCAGCCGCTCTGATCCGTGATGCGAGCGTGCATCAGCGTGACGCTGCCGCTCAGCTTCCACATGTCGTTGACCGCCGCGACCACTTCGGTCTCGAGGCCGTACGACTCGACGTCGCCGAGATTGAGGTCGATCGACACGAGCCCGCCGCCCGGTCCGATCGCGAGCGCGTTCTGGCCGATGAAATCCTTGTAGTCGTTGTAGTAGACCGCGCTCGACACCAGCCAGCGGCCGTCGGACGAGCTGGCCTTGCCGCCGAGCTCGTAGGTCCACACGGTGTCGCCGTCGTACGTCGAGAACTGCGGCGGCACGCTGGCGGCATTGAATCCGCCGCCGCGATAGCCCTTGGCGATCGAGCCATAGACCATCGCGTCCTTCGACAGGAAGCGAGTCAGCGACACGCGCGGCTCGACTTCCGACGAATCGATCTCGCGATGCGGATCGGTCAACACGGTGCCCGGCGGCAATGCCGTGGACGTGAGGTGGCTGTCCTGCTCGCGATTCTCTTCGTCGAGGCGCACGCCCGCTGACAGTTCCCACTTCTCGTCGAACTTCCACAAGCCGGTCGCGAAGATCGAGTACGTGTCGCCGTTGCGCTCGGCGAACGACGTCACCGTGCGATTGGCTGCCGGCACGAGCGTCTGAGCGGAGACCGCATCCGATTCCTCGCGGCTCGCATACAGGCCGATCAACGTCGAGAACGTATCGGAGAACGTGGTGTCGAAGCGCAGCTCGCCCGTGTACGTCTTGTCGGTACCGGTGCCATTCGCACGCACGATGTCGAGCGACAGGAAGTCGCCGTCGCTCACGCTTTCGACGTCGCGCTTGTCGTACGCCGCGATCGCCGTCACTTTGGTGTTCAGCGAATCCAGCGGGAACTCGAACTTGACGTTCGCGCCTGTGTAATCGAAGTCCTGCCGGCCGATGACGTTCATGACCACGTTGTCGCGGTAGTCGGTCACGCCGTTGACGTGGTTGTAGTTGGTCGAAGGACCGGAGAAGTCGAGGTAGTAGGCGTTCACCGTGAAGCGCGAGTCCTCGCCCACGTCCCACACGACCGTGCCATCGACCTGGTCGCTGCTCGACTCGTCGACTTTGCCGCCGATCAGCTTGTTCGTATAGAAACCGTCGGCGTCGCGGGTCGCGACTGCGATCTTCGCGCGCACGGAATCGCCCAGCGGACCGCCGATGCGGCCGCCTAATTCCTGGCCGTTGTCCTGATCGGTGTAGCCCGCGTAGAACTTTCCTTCGAAGGTCTCGCTCGGCGGACGCGTGATGATGTTGATCGCGCCGCCCAGCGTGTTCTTGCCGTACAGCGTGCCCTGCGGGCCGCGCAGCACTTCGATGCGCTGAATGTCGAGCGTCGGGTTGTTGACGTACGAAGTCTGCGGCGCATACACGCCGTCCTGGAACACGCCGACGCCGGGCTGCACGCCCGCCTGCAACGCCGTGCCGATGCCGCGAATCGAAACGAACGCGCGACCGACGCTGTCGGAGTTGATGTTCAGGCCCGGCACAGTTGCCGCAACGTCTGCGACCGAGCGCAGACCGTTGCGCTCCATGGCGTCCTGACTCACGGCCGTGATCGAGATCGGCACATCCAGCAGCGACTCGTCGCGTTTACGCGCGGTCACCGTGACTTGCTCGATCGTGCCAGTGTCGACCGACTGAGCGCCGACTGTCGCCGCAAACATCAGGGCAAAAAGCGCCCCTCCGGGCTGCACCCGGCTTTTGAACTCGCGCATGGATCCCCCAAAAAAAGAAAAAGGTCAGGTCGTCTGGAAAACTTTCCCCGGATTCAGAATGCCGTGCGGGTCCCAGGCCTCCTTGAGCCGCCGCATCAGCGCGACGACCGGGGCCCCGAACTCCGCGACCAGCTTGTCGCGCTTCCCCAAACCAATACCGTGCTCGCCCGTGCAGGTGCCGTCGAGGCGATGCGCATGGTCGATCATCGCGTCATAGACGCGCTCCATGCGGGCATGCTCTTCGGCATCGCCGGGCTTGAGCAGGAACAGCACGTGAAAATTGCCGTCGCCGACGTGGCCGACGATCGGCGCGATCAGGCCCGCCGCATCGATCTCCCGGCGCGTGGCCTCGACGCATGCGGCGAGACCGGAGATCGGTACGCAGACATCGGCGACCACGCATTCGCAGCCGGGACGCAACCCAAGCGCGGCGAAATACGCAGCGTGACGGGCGCGCCAGAGTTGGCTGCGACGCTGCTCATCCGCTGCCCAATCGAAACTGGTCGCGCCGTGCGCGCGCACGACTTCGCCAGCCCGCTCGAACTGCTCTTTGACGCTGTTGGCGGTGCCATGAAATTCGATGAACAACGTCGGCTGCTCGCGCAGCGACAGGTTCGAGTACGCGTTGCAGGCGCGCACCTGCACCTCGTCGAGGAACTCGATGCGCGCCAGAGGCGCACCGGACTGGATCAACTCGATTACCGCTTCGACAGCGCCGCGCAGCTGCGAGAACGAGCAAACAGCGCTGCCCACTGCTTCGGGCTGACCGTGCAGTCGCAGAGTTGCTTCGGTGATGATGCCGAGCGTGCCCTCTGCGCCGGTCATCAAGCGCACCAAGTCGTAACCAGCAGATGATTTCCGGGCACGGCTGCCGCAGCGAACGATGTCGCCGCTGGCGAGCACGACTTCGAGCGCGAGCACGTTCTGCGCGATCGTGCCGTAACGAACCGTCGTGGTGCCGGACGCACGAGTCGAAATCATGCCGCCGAGCGTCGCATTCGCGCCCGGATCGACCGGGAAGAACAATCCCGTGTCGCGTAGATAAGTGTTGAGTGCTTCGCGCGTGACGCCGGGCTGCACGACGCAATCCGCGTCTTCGGCGTGCACGGCCAGGACCAGATCCATGCGCGACATGTCGATGCAGATGCCGCCGCTCGGCGCGCTGACGTGACCTTCGAGCGAGGTCCCCGCGCCATACGCGATCACCGGTACGCGCAGCTCATGGCACTTGCGCACGATCGTGCTGACTTCGGCCGTGTTCTGCGGCCACACAACTGCGTCGGGCGGAAAACCCTGTGCAAACGCCTCACCGCGGCCGTGCTGCTGGCGCACGCCGGCATTGGTGTTGAGGCGGGTGCCGAATTCGCTGCGCAGGAATTCGATCACCTGTTGCACGGGTGTCGTCATGTCGGCACCGCGGCGTGCTCGTCTTTCGAGCCCACCGACAGATCGAAATGCGCCGCCATCGCCACGCCCGCACCGACGGCGTCGCCCGTGCAGACGCGCTGTACGATCACGTCGTGAGCGTCGACGATGCGGGTCAACTCGGACTCGCTGCGACCACTGCCGAGATCGATGGCCATCACCTGCTCGAGCGGTGCACGCAGCGCGGCGAGGAGCAGCGGATTGAGCGGATTGCAGGTCGCTTCTGCGAGCGTCGTGTGAATCGCCATGTCGGCGGTGACTCGGCGCGCGTGATCGCGATCGCTGAGCGCGGAACGCATCTGCGCGACCAGGCCCTTCAACGTAACCTTCTGGACGTCAGTGACGTTGCGAGCCGCGAGCTGCGCGCCTTGCACTTCGATCGCGCGCCGCGTCTCGATGACGTGCTTCGGGTTCAGCTGCGCCGTGCTCAGCGCATAGCCAAACACCTGCGCGAGCACCGCCGAGTTCATCGACTGCAGGCGCGGCCGACGGCCGCTTTCGATTTCGAGAATGCCCAGCGCGGCCAGCGTCCGATACGCCTCGCGCACGCTGCCGCGGCTGACCTGCAGGGTCTTGCAGATCTGGACTTCGCTCGGCACGAAGTCGCCGGGACGCAGGCTTTCTTTGGCGACGAGGTCGAGCAGGTGACGTGCGACCTGAGCCGACAGGGTTGGTTTTTGTAGCGTCGGCAGCGAATGAAGCTGAGCCATGTCCCCTCCAGATTTCGGGGCGCGACTCTAGCAATCGATCTCCAACCTGTCAAACAGGTTGGATAGGCTTAACCCACGATTTCAGGGTTTGCCGTACTTTAGCTGCTTTGCGGAGCCCTTTCCTGTCGGATAGGTCAGTACTTCAGCGTGAACCGGATGAGGTTGAAGGCGAAGGCGAACCAGGTGACCGCCACGCACGAGGCCGCCAGGCCGACGTTCCAGGTCGTCGCCTTCCAGCCGCGCTTACCCGCAATCGCAAGCCAGCCGTTCCAGAGAGCGACGATCGCGCCGACCGCGCCGATCAGCCCGAGGATGTGCAGCACGTAGAACCAGGTATCGAGCCGCCCGTCGTACGCCGCGAGATCTGCACTACCGGCGGAGACGATGCCCATCCAGCCTAGCAGGAACGCCACGTCGACGAGCGCGACCACGCGAGCAATTCGATAGATCGTCAGCTCGCGCGGCGACAGCGCAAGCGGAGTGCCGCGACGACGGCGCCGCCAAGCCGCGATCGGCCAGGCGAGAACCGTCAGCACGAGGATCACGCTCGCGATGGAGATCACCGGCAGGATCCACGCGCCCGACTGCTGCCACGGCACGGGCAGGAACACGAGGATGCCGCCCGCTTCGTCCGCGCTCAGCATCTGCACGCGATTGCCATCCATCTTCACGGCGACCTGGTCGGGGCTGTCTTTGTCGCGCCATACATTCGGCGCAACTGGATGCCACTCGAGCGGCTGGCCATTGAGCCCGTCGAGACCCGGCACCGTCATGGCGCCATCGGGCTTCGACATGACACTCCCCTGCCCCAGCAACGTGAACAGCTTGAAGAACGTCGTCTCCGCGCGACGCGAGGACGCGTAGCGGCCGGTGACCGCTTGCGCGTCAGCTTGTACATCGGGCGCCTTCACCAGTTCCGGCAGCGGCGCGGGGAAATAGCGATCCGCGAACTGCGCGACCAGCGACTCGCGAATCCGGTGCGCGGCAACTTCCTTGCCGCTGCTGTTGAACGACATGAACACGCCGACGTTGTCGTCCATGAACATCGCGAGCTTGCTGTGGAACACCTGCGTGTCGCCGCCGTGCTCGCGAATGCGATGACCGTTGCGATCGCGCTCGAAGAAACCGATCGCCATGCCGACGCTCGGCGGCACGGTGCGCAGCATCGTCGTCTGCATGCGCTGCGCCGCTTCCTTGCCGAGCAAAGTCGTATCGGCACCGGAATACGCCTTCATCTGCGCGATCATGAAGCGCCCCATGTCGGCGCCGGTCGTGCTCAAGCTGCCTGCCGGTGCCGGACCGACGAGCTCGAAGTAGAGCGGCGGCTGCGACGCCGTGCGGTAACCCTTCGACATCTGCTCTTCGAACTGCTTCGGCAACGGCTGGCGGAACGTCGAATTGTTCATGCCGAGCGGCGCGAAGATGTGCTTGTCGAGATAGTCGTCGAAGTCCTCGCCCGAAGTGCGTTGGACGATGTAGCCCTCGAGGGCGACGCAATAGTTGCAGTACGAAGGCACCTCGCCCGGCGGGAAGATGCGCGACGGGTGCGTCGCTTTGATGTAGTCCTCCAGCTGCAGGTGCCTGCTCGGATCGCTGGCCATCAAGCCGCGCACCAGCTCTTCGAAGCCGGCGGTGTGGGTCGTCAGGTTGTGCAGCGTGACGGGCTTGCCGTACGCCGGCTCGACCGGGAAATCCAGGTACTTCGCGATATCGGCGTCGAGGTCGAGCTTGCCCTGCTCGACGAGCTGCATCGCTGCGGTATGCGTTACGAGCTTCGCGACCGAGCCGGCGCGGAACAGCGTGCGCTCGGGATCGACGGGCTTCCTGGTCGCGACATCCGCGTAACCGTAGCCCTTCTGCAGCAACACTTCGCCGTCCTTGACCACGACGATGACGCCGCCGGCGATGTCGCCGCGATTCATCGCATACGGCAGAAAGCCGTCGAGCCAGGCTTCGACGTCGCCGCGCGTGAGCTGAGGCGTGGGAGCGTCCTCGGCGAAGGCATTGCCGACAGACGTTGCGAGGACGAGAGCCGTGGTCGCTGCGATGAGCCGCATGAAGAGATCCCCGTGAGCGAAGTGGCGGGAATCTACGGCCAACGCAGCCGCAGCAGCAAACTACGTGTCGAGCGGTCGACCGGAACGGGCGAGCGGTCGCCGCGTCAGCGGGGCGCCTGGAACCTGCCGACCCAGACGGCGAACGCTTCCATGAAGGTCTGCAAAAACTGGCGCGTCTCGGCGCTCGTCAGCGTCCCGGACTCGTCGAACAGCGCTCCGGCAGCGGGAATATAGGCCTCCGGATAAGGCATCGCTGCAAGATTCACTGCCATCAAGACCTGCCGCAAATGATGGTTCGACGCCATCCCGCCGAGCGCGCCGGGCGAGAGGCTGATGACGCCGGCGGGCTTGCCCAACCAGGCGCTATGGCCCCACGGCCGCGAGCCGACATCCATCGCGTTCTTGACGGCGCCGGGCATGCTGCGATTGAACTCGGGCGTGACAAACAGCACTGCATCCACGGCCTTGACCGCGTTCCTGAACGTCGTCCAGGCGGGCGGCGGCTGATCGGTCTCGAGGTCGTAGTTGTAGAGCGGCAGATCGATGCTGATATCGACGAGCTGCAGCGACGACGGCGTGAGCTGCGGCAAGGCACGGGCGAGCATGCGGGAGTAAGCGCCCTTGCGCAGGCTGCCGACGATGACTCCGACTTTATTCGGCATGACACGTGCTCCGATGTGCTCGATGCGATTTGGCGAGGAACTGATCGAGCGCCTGGTTGTAGGCGCCGGGGTTGTCGAGATTCGAGAGATGGCCCGCACCGGGGATGAGCGCGAGTTGTGCGTTGGGCAGCGCGTGGGCGAGCTCGGTGCCGGCGTCGATGCGGGCCGAGGTGTCGTGCTCGCCGTTGATGATCAGGATGGGCAGATCGAGCTGCGGCAAGCTGCGAGGGCCCGCAAGCTTGGCGCTTTGCTCGGCCACGAGATCCTGCCCCGGATACCTCCCGACCATCTCACGCAGCAACGCGTGCGCTCGCGGCTCGCTCGTGTACAAGCGCATCAGCGGATGCTCCAGCCAGTGCTTACGAAATGCCTCGATCCCTTCGTTGCGCACCAGCTCGCGATACGTGGCCAGTGCGATCTCACCTTGCGGCCGCTGCATGTCGAGCAGATCGGGTGGTGGTCCATCGAGAACGAGGCAGCTCGTCGCGCGCGGCGAATACACCGCCCAGCGCAACGCCACGCGCGCACCCTGCGACATGCCGACGATCGCGACACTGTCAATGTCGAGCGCGTCGAGCAGTTGCTCGATGTCTGCAAGGTCGTGATCGATCCCGGCGGCGCCGGACGAATAGCCGAAGCCACGACGATCGAAAGCAATCAGCCGGTAGCGACCGGCGAGTGCCGCGAACTGCGGCATCCACATGTCGAGGTCGATTGCCCAGCCGTGCACGAGCAGCACCGCGGGGCCATCGCCCGCGACGCGCACGCGCAGGCGTGCGCCGCGGACCTCGATGAACTGATTCAACGGCGACCCCATAAGCGACGCGAGGCGATCGCCGCACCCTCCGCCAACGAGCGCAACTTGAGATAAGTAACGTCCGGATCGACCGGGCCGAAGCCCGCGAACGTGCCGAAACCGCAGTCGCTGCCGGCGATCACGCGCTCGCGGCCGAGCAGATCCGCGTAGCGTCCGATGCGCTCTGCCACGAGTTGCGGATGCTCGATGTAGTTGGTCGTCGAGCTGATCACGCCGGGGATCACGATCCAGTCGTCGGGCACGCGGACATCGCGGAACACTGCCCACTCGTGCGCGTGGCGCGGATTCGCGCCCTCGATCAGCAAGCCGCCGATGCGCGCGCGCGTGAGTACGGGCAGCAATCGCTCCAGCGGCACGTCGTGATGATGCGGTCCTTCGTAGTTGCCCCAGCACACATGCATGCGCACCCGATCGGGAGCGACGTTACGCAACGCGTGGTTGAGCACCTCGATGTGCTTGGCGGCGCGATTCAGAAATTCTTCGACGCTGCGGTCGCGGTACATGGTGTGCCGGCCCATCGCCAGATCCGGCGCATCGATCTGCACCAGCAGCCCGGATCCCGTGATCAGCTCGTACTCCGCGCGCATGCCCTCGGCGACGGCTTCCAGATAGTCGTCCTGCGACTTGTAGTGATCGTTCGGCTGAAACAGCGCGATTACACCCGGCGATGCCGCATTCAGAAATCCGTCGCTCGGCGCAGCGGCCGAGGTGGCAGCACGCATGTTCTGCACATCTGTCTTGGCCGGGTCCAGGCTGCGAACGCGAATCTCGCCGACGCAGCGTGGTCGCTGATACTTCGCTGTCGCGCCTGTCTCTGCCAGTCGCTTGAGGATGCGCGGAAACTCCACGAGATCCTGACCCGGCTCGCGTGGCGTGTCGCCAGCGAAGCCCGTGAGCCGATCCTTGATGTACGTCGCGTAGGTGATCTTGCTCATCTCACCATCGCTCACGACGTCGACGCCGGCTTCCACTTGCCTGCGTACGACTTCGCGCACAGCGGTGGCGATGGTGGCGTTGCCAACGTCTGCGTCGAGCGCCTCACCGCGGTCGCGCGCGAACAGCACATCCGTGACTGCCTGCGAACGCGGCAGGCTGCCGACGTGAGTGACGAGAATTCGCTCGCTGCTGGCTTTCAAGAGCGTTTTCCTGCCGTCAGCGATACATGTTGTTCGAGGTATGGTCGCCGCCGAGCCAGCGCTTCAGCTCAGCGTGCGCGTCGGCGCGACGCGTCGCGTTGATCTTCTCGACGTCCGGATGATCGACCGTGAACTCGACGATCATGCCGTCGGGGTCGGTTGCGTACAGCGAGCGGCAATAGCCGTGCTCGAGCACGAAGGTCCTCGGCTCCGTGTAACCGGCAGCGTGCAACCGCTGCTCGATCGCCTTCTGCACGTCGGCGTCGACCTTGAGCGCGATGTGATGGAACGGCGTCTCCGGCATCTTCGGTCCGAACAGTTCCTGGTCCGACTTGTTCGCGAACTGGAAAAACGCGAGCGCGCCGCCGTCGCCGAGCCCGAAGAACAAATGACAATACGTGCGCTCGGCGCCGAACAGCATGTCCGACTCGCACCACGTGGCCATCAACGGCAGGCCGATGATGTCCTCGTAGAACTTGCGGGTCGCTTCCAGATTCTTCGAGACGTATGCCGTGTGATGCAGTCGCGCCGGCAGTTTGCGTGCAGTAGCCATGACTTCGAGCTCCTGGTCAGAAACGATAGGCGAGGTCGACGCCCCAGCGTCGCGGCAGCGCCTTGAAAACGAAATTGTTGGTGTAGCCCGGACTCGGGAAGAACTGCGGACCGGGCGACCACTCGGAGTTGTACTCCTCGTCGTTCAGGTTCTTCGCCCACGCGGTCACCGACCATGACTTGCTCTCGAGCCCCAGACGCAGATTCAGCACGCTGACGGTGTCGCGCTCGGTGAAATTGTCAGGGTAGAACCAGGTGGGGCCGGTCACGTCGAGATCCGTGCGGATGAAGGCGCTGGCGCCGCCGAACGCCGCCATCTGCTGACGATACGCCAGACCGAGGTTGATGCTGTACTCCGAAACCAGCGGCGCCTGGTTGCCGACGTCGTTGGGGTCACGGTCGGATTGCTTGATCTCGCTGTCGGTGTAACCGACGCCGAGATACGCATCGAAGCTGTCCGTGAAGCGCGCGGTGATCTCGGCCTCGAAGCCCTTGTAATCGACATCGCCGAGGTTGCCGAGGTTCTGCGTGCTCGTGTTCGGGTCGAACACGAAGTAGTACGAGCCGTTCGCCTTGGTGTAGTACAAGCTCAGGTTCGTCGCGAGCCGGCGGTCCATGAATTCGGCCTTGTATCCCACCTCGTACGTGTCGGCGGTTTCCTTGTCGAACAGATCCTGGATGCCGGGAATGTTGGCGGCACCTACACCGGTTTGATTGAAACCGCCGCTGCGGAAGCCGCGGCTGTAGCCGATGTACGCCGTGCTTTCGGGCGTGGGCTTGTAGCGCAACGTTACCTTCGGCTGCAGCTCGTCCCATGTGTGCTTGCGCTTCTGGCCCGGGAACGCCGTCGGGGTCGGCAGGAACTCGGCCGGCGTGTCGGTCGTATTCTCACGTTCGTCGTTGTCGTAACGCAGCGCCACCGAGCCTTCCAGCCGATCGGTGATGTCGAAGTCCAGGTCGGCGAACACTGCCCACGCGAAGTTGTCCTGGGAGTCCGCGAGAAAGCTGAACTGCCGGCACTCAGGCGGAAAGCACGTCGGGAACACGAACTTCGGCAACGGCGTGTGCTTCACCTCCGGCACGATGCCGTCGCCGATGTCGATGACGTTACCGGTCGAGATGAAGCGGTCGGTCTGGATTGCATACGCGCCGAAGATCCAGCGCACGCGTCGGTCGGCCGGCGAAGTGAAGCGCAGTTCCTGGCTGACGGCGTCGACGTCGAGGAACTGGTGCTGCGCCTGGTCGGCACCGAAGAACGCGAACAGCACGGATTCGTCGATCGGCAGGAAGTTGAACTGGTCGCCGGTGAGGAGCTCTTCCAGCTTGTCGTAAGCGGTGACGGAAGTGATCGTGCCCCAATTCCCGGTCCAGTCGAGCTTCAGCGACGCGCCGGACAGGTCACGATCGTTGACGCCCGGATTGTTGACGCGCACTGGCAGATGCGTGTCGTTGACGCTTTCGACGATGTTGAAATACAGCGCCTGAGTCTTGACGTTCGAGACGTAGGCACGCAGGTCCGCGCGGAAGCCGTCGTTCGGCTCCCACACCAGCAGGCCGCGCGCGGACAGATCCTCGTACGGGTCGGCGTCTTCATGCAGGTACGGATTGTTGATGTAGCCGTCGGTGTCGAGATACGAAACCGTCGCGCGATACTTCAGCGTGTCGCTGATCGGTCCGCTTATCGTTGCGCCGAGCTTGTACCCCGGGCCGGAATCGTAGCCGGCGGAGAGGCGGCCTTCGAACTCGTCAGTCGGCTGCTTGCTGTTGATGATGATGGCGCCGCCGATGGCATTGCGGCCGTACAACGCACCCTGCGGCCCCTTCAGTACCTGGATGCTCTCTATGTCGATGAGCTCCTGGTTGAACTGCGACGGATTGGCCATCGCCACGCCGTCGATGACCACTGCGACCGAAGGCTCGCTGTTGCGCGCCTGCGAGATGCCGCGCACGGTCACGAAGGACGTGCCCTGGTTCTGCGTCTGCACCAGGGTCATGTTCGGCGTGAGATCGATGAAGTCCTGCGGCCGCTCGATGCCGGCAGCCTGGATATCGGCCGCAGTGAACACGTTCACCGCGACCGGTACGTTGAGCGAAGTCTCGTCGCGCTTACGCGCGGTAACGATGACTTCCTCCAGGCTGCTCGTCGCATTCGGCGTTTGCGCGTGCAAGTCCGGAACTGTCGCGCACAGCGCAGTCGAGCACGCAAGCATGAGAAGACGTTTGTTGATGTTCATGTAGTGATCCCCCAGTCATGCCAATTCGTCACGCACGATGCGAGCCCCCTCGACCATCGCGCGCAACTTCGCGTCCGCCACTTCGCGCGGCAGGTACTTCATGCCGCAGTCCGGCGCGACGACGATGTTCTTTGCATCGACATACGGCAGCGCGCGGCGAATGCGCGCGGCGACCTGTTGCGGCGTCTCCGGTGTCATGTCGGAGAGATCGAGCACGCCCAGCAGGATCTTCTTGCCGGTCAGCTTGGCCAGCACCGCGCAATCGAGCTTCGACTGCGCGGTTTCGATCGAGACCTGCGCGCAGCTGCAGCCGGCCAGCTCAGGCAGGAACGAATAGCCGGACGGTCGCTGGTGAATGATCGCCGCGTAACCGAAGCAGATGTGCACGGCGAGCGTGCCGCTTACACCTTCGAGAGCGCGATTGAGAGCTTTGAGACCGTAGGCGCGCGCTTCGTCGGGACGAGCCTGCATGTAGGGTTCGTCGAGCTGCACGATGTCCGCGCCGTGCGCGAACAGATCGCGAATCTCCTGATTCACCGCCGCTGCATAGTCGAGCGCCGCCAGCTCGCGACTGCCGTCGTAGTACTCGATCTGCGCCTGCTGGGCCATGGTGAACGGGCCGGGCACCGTCACCTTCGTCAGGCGCGTGGTGTTGCGCTTGAGGAAAAGCAGATCGTCGACCTGCACGGCGTGCTTGCGGCGAATCGGCCCGACGACGCGCGGCACGGGATTCGGGTGACCGCTGCGATCGAGCGCCGTGCCGGGATTGTCGACGTCGACGCCGTCGAGCGCAGTCGCGAAACGATTCGAGTAGCTCTCGCGCCGGATCTCGCCGTCGGTGACGATATCGAGACCCGCTTGCTCCTGCGCGCGGATCGCGACGATCGTTGCATCGTCCTGCGCCTGCGCGAGCCACTGCTCCGGAACACGCCACAACTCGCGGGCGCGCACGCGCGGCGGAAAGCGACCGGCGAGTTTCGCGCGGTCGATCAACCATTCCGGTTGCGGATAGCTTCCGACGAGTGTGGTTGGAAAGAGCATTGCTACGCGTTCCAGGGTGAGCGGCGGATAGCGGCGCCGTGCTCATCGAGCAACGGCGCCGTCGTCACGTGTGCTGCGCGCTGGCCATCGAACTGCACAGCCGGACGGACTGCCTGCTTGGCACCGTGCGCACCTTGCACGGGCACGCACAAGCCGAGATGCCGCACTTGCGGATCCTGCACGACCTGATCGATGCGATTGATGGGCGCAAAAGGAACATCGTTTGCTCCGAGGCGCTCGATCCAGTGCGGTAGCGTGTGCAGCGAAAACTGCGCATCGAGCACGGCGCCGAGCGCTTCGTAGTTGTCGATGCGTGCCTGGCGGGTGCAAAACCGCTTGTCGCTGCCGATGGTCGGCGCAGCGAGCGCGCTCACCAGGCCTTCCCAGAATTTTTCGAGCGACGACAGATGAATCGCGATCAGGCCGCCGTCCGCGGTGCGCAGGATGTATGCCTGCGCGAGGCGCGGCCGATCGCTCGACTTCGGCGCGCGATCGAGAGCGAAGAAGGCAGCGAACGGCTCGATCGCGAAGTGCGCCATCGCTTCGAGCATTGACACTTCCACCAGGCAACCGCGTCCAGTGCGAGTGCGCTCGAACAGCGCACCGAGCACGCCATACGCCGCGTAGATACCAGTGATCGCATCTGCCAGCGCCGGACCGAGAAAGCGCGGACGGTCCGGATCGACGACGACGCTGAGAAAACCGCTCAATGCCTGCGCCACCGAGTCATAGCTCGGGCGATCCGCGTACGGACCGCTGGCGCCGAAACCGCTGATCGAACAGTAGATGAGCTTCGGATTCAGTTGCTGCAAACGCTCGCGGCCCGCGCCGAGACGCTCGGCGGTGCCGGGACGGAAGTTCTGGATATAGACGTCCGCGCTCGCGAGCAGGTCGTTGAAGATGGTGCGATCGGCGGCGCCGTTGAGATCGAGCGCGATGCTGCGCTTGTTGCGGTTGTACGCCTGGAAGTGCGGCGAGAACTGGCCGCCTTGATACGCGCGGTACGGATCGCCCGTGGGACTCTCGACCTTGACGACGTCGGCGCCCAGATCGGCGAGCATCATTCCGGCGCAGGGGCCGGTGATGAAAGTGCCCTGCTCGACGACGCGAATGCCTGAGAGAACGGACTTCATGGTACTTCGCTATTGATCGCGAGATACGAAGCCGTCCGGCTTCGGCCCGTCGTAGTCGATCGCGGCCGCGCCCGCATGCGAAAGCACGAAGCCGATCGGCCGCAGCTGCTCTTCGAGCAGATGCGCAATCAGACCGGCGGTGCGGGCGAGGATCGGCACTCCTTTGAGTGCGGCCAGCGGGAACCCGGCATCGAGCAGCAATGCCGGGATCGCCACGGAGACGTTCATCGCAAGCTGCTTGCCGGTCGCCGCGGGCAGTGCGCGCTCGATAGAGCGCGCTGCCTCGGCGTGCGGCCCGCGCGAGCCCACTGCGGCGGCGACTTCGAACAGTCGCGTGACGCGGGGATCTCCTGTCTTGTGCAACGGATGGCCGTAACCGGGAATCGCGCGGCGCGCCGTACGGTACTCGCCAATCACCGCAGCCGCGGCCGAGTCGAGCGATTGAGCACTGGCACGCGTGACCACTTCATGCAGCAACTGTCCCGCTTCATGCGTAGCGCCGAGGATCACGGAACCGCAGCCGAGGATTCCTGCCGCGACCGCGCCCTGTAGTGCTTCCGGCGCGGCAGCGTACGTCAGGCGACTCGCTTGCACGCTCGGCACCAGACCATGCTCTGCGATCGCGACCAGCGTTGCGTCGAGTACGCGGCGCTGCACGTCGTTCGGCATGGCGCCGGTAACCAGCAACCAGACGTGATCGGTGAAGGAGATGCGACCGATGAGCTCGCCGCACAGGTCGTGGCCGCGCACGAGGATCGTGTCTTCGTTCGAGGACGAGATCGCGGAGCTGCGGTGTGCCTGCGGGCCGATCTTCATGATTGAGTTTTTCGCATAGCGAAATCTACTTCGCCATGCGAACATGGTCACGCGTTGCGTGACCCTGCGTCAACCGGCCTACATTTTTTTCGGATAGCGAAATACAGTGGCACCCATGAAACGCCGTTCCAGCGCGCCGCGCCGCGAAGCCATGGGTGGACTCGCAAAAGGACTGGATGTCATCCGCGCCTTCACGCGCGAATCGCCATCGTTGACGCTCAGCGAGATCGCCGCACATGCGCGGCTGCCCGCCGCGACTGCACGCCGCTGCCTGCTCACGCTCGCCGAGCTCGGTTACGTGATGCAATCCGGCCGCAATTTCCTGCTGCGACCGAAGGTGCTCGAGCTGGGCGCCGCGTATCTCGAGTCGATGGACATCGAGACGCTGACCAAGACCTACCTGGAAGATCTCGCGCGCCAGACCGGCGACTCCGCGGCGCTCACCGTGCTCGACGGCACCGAGATCGTCTACGTGGCGCGCACGTCGGTACGCACGCTGATGCGCCTCGAGGCGCACGTCGGCAGCCGTTTTCCCGCCTACCCGACTTCGATGGGACGTGTCCTGCTCGCCGGGCTCAGCGCCGAGCGGCTGCAGAGATATTTCGAGAGCGAGCAGTTCGTTGCGCTGACCAGTCACACCGTGACCGATCCGGGCAAGCTGATGAAGCTGGTCGAGGAATGCCGCCGTGTCGGCTACTCGGCAGTGGAAGACGAGCTGGCATACGGCGTGGTCGCAGTTGCAGTGCCGGTGTACGACCAGTCACGGCGCGTTGTTGCCGCGCTCAATACGTCGAGCCACTCGAAGAAGATCTCCAAGGCCAAGCTGGTGCGCGAGCGCCTGGCGCTGCTGCAAGAGCTCAGCGAGCAGATCTCCCGCGAGCTGCTGCGCGTGCCCGGGCTGTCGCTCAGCACCCAGAACTGACCGCGCAACTGCCGCGATTGACTTGCGCGACGCGTGTGCTAGTTTCTTAGCACATGCTAATAATTTAGCAGGCAGCGAATGTCCGCACCGCACCGTCTCAGCCGCCGCGAGCGCCAGATCATGGAGATCGTCTACCGGCTTGGCGAAGCCACCGCGGCGCAGATCCACGAGCAGATCGAGGATCCGCCGAGCTACTCGGCCATCCGCGCGCTGCTGCGGATCCTGGTCGAGAAGGAGCATCTGCTCCATCGCGCGGACGGCCCCCGCTACGTCTACGCACCGGTTGTCTCGCGGAGCAAAGCGCGATCCGCCGCGCTCGCAGGAGTGGTCGACAATTTCTTCGAAGGCTCCGCAGCGCGCGCTGCCGCTGCCTTGCTCGGCTCGACGCACGGCAAGAAGTTGACGAAGACGGAGCTGGACGAGTTGAGCACGCTGATCGAGAACGCTCGCAAGCAGGGGCGCTGACATGCTGGATCTCGTCACAGTTGCCGCCATTGCGTTCAAGACGGGAGTCGTAGTTGTCGCGGCTGGCTTGTTGTCGCTCACGCTGCGACGACAGTCGGCGGCGTTCAGTCATGTGGTGTGGACGGCGGCGCTCGCGCTCTGCCTGTTGATGCCGCTGGTTGTTCTTCTGCTGCCATCACAGAGCGCCGTTGCACTTCCAATCGCCCCTACCCTACCCCTCCCCCGCATGCACGGGAGGGAATGGGAGAGGGCGGTCATGGCACTGTGGTTGATTGGCGCCTTCTGTGTGTTGCTCTTGGAGTTGCTTGCAACCATCGGACTGGCGCGCTGGCGACGCCATGCATTGCCGCTGACGTCGACGCGTTGGTCCGCGACTCTTGCGCGCATGGGCTTCGATCATCGCCGACTGCAAGTGCTCGAATCGCAGCACATCGCGAGCCCGTGCACGTGGGGCGTGATGCAGCCGGTCTTGCTGCTGCCAACGAGCGGCGAGTCCTGGCCTGAGTCTTCGCGCCGTGCGGCACTGCTGCATGAGCTTGCGCACATCGAACGTCGCGATGCATTGAGCCTTCTCGTCGCGCGACTCGCGTGTGCTTTGTACTGGTTCAACCCTCTGGTCTGGATCGCAGCGAAACGTATCCGCAGCCTGCAAGAGCGCGCATGTGATGACGCGGCCCTGCGCGCCGGGGCGACACCGTCCGACTACGCTCAGTTTCTGCTGGATGTCGCGGCACACACGAGTGGCGTGATCAACCTGACCCGCGCTTCGATCGGCATGACGCATGGGTCATCGCTGCGCGCGCGGATTGTGGCGATTCTCGACCCTCAGGCGACGCGCTCGCGGCCGCGACGCATTCGCGTCGTCGCGGCATGTGCGTCACTGTTCGCGTTCACGATGTTGCTCGCAACGATCACGGTGGCGATCGAGCCACCGCCGCCGCCGCCGTTGCCGGAGGTGCCAACGCTTCCCGAGACGCCGGCGCGGCCAACAACGCCCATCGAGCCCATTACGCCGATCACGCCGGTACCACCGATTCCTCCCATCCCTCCAGTCGATCCCACGCAATGAACAAGCTCTCTCTCGCAAAGGTGCTCTTCAGCGCCGTCGGCTTGCTGTTGCTTGCAACCGTGCAGGCTCAGGATCTGACAGGTCTATGGAAAGCGCAGCAATGGTTCGGGCCCTACGCAAGGGGGCCGATTGTCATCGAGCGATCGCCGCAGGGTTGGACGGCTGACTTCGCGGGGCGCGTGCTGCCAGTTCAAGTGAGCGGCAGCGAGCTGAAATTCGCCCTGCCCGACGACGCAGGAAACTTCGCGGGCCGACTCGATCGCAATCGGATCTCCGGACAGTGGACCACACCACCCTCACGCACGAGCGGGTTCCGCTACGCGTCGCCCGTGACGCTGACAGCGGATGGCAACGATCGCTGGCGCGGCGTCGTCACGCCACGCGACGACACGTACACGCTGTTCCTCATGGTGCAGCAGCGGCCCGACGGTACGCTTGGTGCGTACCTGCGCAATCCGGATCGCAACGACGGCGTGTTCAACGAAGTGACGCAAGTCGTTCGCGACGGCAAGGCCGTGCGACTGATGGGCCACCTTCGCGGGCAAAAAACCGATCAGGTCTTGTTCGAGGGCAGCTACGACAGCGAGGAAGACCTGATATCGATCGCGTATCCAAACCGCGGCGGCACGTACGACTTCCGTCGCGACGGCGACAACAGCGCCTTCTACCCGCGCGGCAAGAACCCGCAGCACTACGTCTATCGCGCACCGCCCGCCCGCGCCGATGGCTGGACAACAGGAACACTCGAGCAGGCGCAGATCGATCGTCCCGCGATCGAGAAATTCGTGCAGATGCTGGTCGACATGCCGATGGACTCCGTGCACACGCCGCAGGTCCACGGCGTGCTCATTGCACGTCACGGCAAGCTGGTGTTCGAGGAGTACTTCCACGGCGAGCATCGCGACCGGATGCACGACACCCGCTCAGCAGCAAAGAGCCTCACTGCAACGCTGATCGGTGCAGCGATGCACGCGAAAGCACCGCTGCAATTGTCGACTCCGGTCTACGCAGCGATGAACGGCGGCCAGCCTCCTGCGGACCTCGAGCCGCAGAAGCGCACGATGACGCTCGAGCATCTGCTGATGATGCGCTCCGGCTTTTTCTGCGACGACTCGAATCCGGACGCTCCCGGCAACGAAGATGCGATGCTCGATCAAACCGAAGAGACCGACTTCTATCGCTACACGCTGCGAGTGCCGCTGGACAGCGAGCCGGGCGCCAAAGGCGTCTACTGCAGCATCAATCCGAATCTCGCCCTCGGCGTGCTGAACCGCACGACGGGCGAGTCGTTGCTGACTCTGCACGATCGTCTGCTCGGCGAGCCGCTGCAGTTCGGAACGTACGGCTGGCCGATCAATCGCGGCGGTCAACCGTATGGCGGCGGCGGCGTGTACGTCCTGCCGCGCGACTTCATGAAGCTCGGCCAACTCATGCTCGACGGCGGCATGTGGCACGGCAAACGCGTTCTCGATGCTGACTTCGCGAAGCGCGCGGGCTCGCCGCTGCACGACCTGAACAACATTCAATACGGGTACTTGTGGTGGAACATCGAGTATCCGTACAAGGATCGAAAACTTCGGGCGTACTTCGCCGGCGGCAACGGCGGTCAGCTCGTGCTGGTCGTGCCGGATCTCGATCTCGTGGTTGCAACCTACGGTGGCAACTACGCGGATCGCGTCAGCTTTGTACTGCAGCAGGAGTACGTGCCGCAGTACATCCTGCCGGCTGTGCGCGAGGCCGGAGACGATCCGACTACGCCGGTGCAGACCAAGGACTTCAAGACGCCGTACGGCCGACCGCCGCCGAAATGATCAGTCGCCGATCACGAACCGGCTGAGCGCGATTCTGCCGGCGTCCGGATCCTGCGGAGCGAAGCCGATCGCCTTGACCTCGCTGACATCCAGCGGCGCGCCGGTCTGCGCGCCCGGCGGCTGAAAATAAGGATTCGGTTTGATCTGCGTGAACGCGATGCGCACCGTCTGCCATTCGCCCGCACGCAACTCCGACCAGCTCGTGTACGCGACGCGATTGCGATCCATGAACGACACCGAGATGCGCATCGCGTGATCCGGTTTCGCCTTGAATGCAATCGCGTGGCCTGCAGTCCAGTCGACGTGCTCGGCCTCGCACCAGACGTCGCGTGCAGCGGGATTGCCGGTCGCTGCAGGGTATTCGACCAGGAGCACTGCGCCGTCGCTGACCGCCGGATCGCGCGCAACGCTCAACTTCATCTGCGGATTCGCGCTGCGAACCCCTGCGAGCCCATCCGCATACGATCGGACCACGATCGGCGAGCCGGCGCATCCGGTCAGCGCAACAGCGAACGCAAGAACGATTACCTTGACCATCGCCCATAGGGAACCGCGCCCCGGCATACTGCGTCAAGTCTGTTCGGTCCGCGGAGGTCTCCCGATGAGGGCAGCGACGGCGGCGGTCGGTTCGATGATCGCCGTAATGTTCATGGGCAGCACGATCGTGACGCCGCTGTATTCGCTGTATGCGAAGCAGTTCGGCTTCTCGCCGCTCATGCTCACGCTCATCTACGCCGTGTACGTCATCGGCAATCTCGTTTCGCTGTTCTTTTTCGGCGGCGTGTCGGACCGCGCCGGCCGCCGGCGCATCGTGCTGCGAGCAATGGGTCTCGCAGCACTCAGCACCTGCATCTACTTCTTCGCCACGAATCCATCGTGGTTGTTCGTTGCACGCGTGCTCAGCGGATTCTCGATCGGACTTGCAGCTGGCGCTGGCACAGCATGGATCGCCGAGCTGGATGCAGAGGATCGGACGCGCGCAACGCTGGTAGCAGTCGGCAGCAACTTCGCCGGCCTCGCGGTCGGTCCGCTGATTTCCGGGCCCATCGCGGAGTATTCGCCGCGGCCGCTGCAGCTGCCCTTTCTCATATATATAGGGCTCGTAGCGCTCAGTGCAGTGTTCATCGCCCGGTCGCCGGAAACGGTGAATCAGCAAGGCTCGACCGGCACGCCCGGCCGCACTTCGGTCGCGATGCCGCGATCGATCCGCGCACGCTTCATCGCGCCTGCCATCACTGCGTTCACGGTCTTCTCGCTGTATGGTTTCTACTTCTCCCTCGCGCCGAGCGTGCTGATCGACAGTCTCCACCAGACCAATCGCGCTGTTGGCGGTGCTGTCGTTTTCGAGCTGGGATTGGTATCGGCGGCGACGATCATCTTCACGCGCCAGTTGGCGAGCGGCACGTGCATGCGTCTGGCGCTCGCATTGCTGGTGCCCTCGCTGGCACTGTTGATCGCCGCACAAGCGCAGGGATCGCTGTCGTTGCTGCTGTTGGGAACGGCGTTGAGCGGTATCAGCGGCGCGCTCGGCTATCGCGGCAGCTGCAGGTCGTGAACCAGATTGCACCGGCGGACCAGCGCGCCGGCGTCTCCTCGGTGTATTTCATCGTGTGCTTCATCGGCAACTCGCTGCCAGTCATCGCCGTGGCCGCACTCACGCGCGCCTTCGATTCGCTGGTCGCAGACAGCGCGTTCGCGGTCACCCTCGCAGTCCTTGCGCTGGCCGCGCTCGCAATGTCCATGAGGATGCCCGCAGTCCGTATTCCCTAGTCCGGCGCGGCCGTCCCAGACTGGTCCCGATGAGCGACTCGAGCAAAGACCGGCGAGACAAGGGCACCGCGCAAGTGCTGATGGTGCGGCTCGAGAGCCAGCGCCTGCCGCGTGCGCTGAAGCTCAAGGAAAAAGTCGACCGCGGCGAGTGCTTGTCCGACTTCGACATCCAGTTTCTGAAACGCGCGATGCAGGAAGGGCAGCAGGCCCGCACCCTGGCCGCGAAGCTGCCGCAATACCAGGAAGTCGTGAATCGCATGGCCGCGCTCTACGATGAGATCACGCGCAAAGGCGCGGAAAACGAGAAGAAAGCAGCGCCCGGCAAATAGCCGGTCGCCAGTCGCCGGCCGGTGAAATCCGCGACACAAACTACTGTTCTGCTGCTCCTGCTGCTGGCAGGTTGCGCGCAGTTGCCGGCGCGCCCCACGCTGCCTGAAGTCACTGCGATCGCACCGACAGAGTCGACTCAGCTCGATCAGCTGACGGCTCCCCTCGAAGCGCAGCATCCGGGGCAGTCTGCCTTTCGCCTGGTCGTCGAAGGCACCGAAGCATTCGTGAGCCGCGCGCAGAGCGCCCGCATGGCGGCGCGCACCCTCGACGTGCAAAGCTACATCTGGCACATGGATCTGACCGGGCGCTATTTCGTGCAGGAGCTGCTGCTCGCCGCAGACCGCGGCGTCCGCGTACGAATACTCGTCGACGACATGGATGCGCGCAAAGAGAACGCCACGTTCGCGGCACTCTCCGCTCATCCCAGCATCGAGGTGCGCACGTTCAATCCGTTCGCATCGCGCACCGGTGCCATGCGCTTCATCGCGGAAGCCACGACGAGCTTCGAGCGCATCAATCGGCGCATGCACAACAAGAGCTGGATTGCCGACAATCGGCTGGCGATCGTCGGCGGCCGCAATATCGGCGACGAGTACTTCGGCGCCAGTGACGAGAAGAATTTCGTCGACCTGGACTTCGCGATGATCGGGCCGGTCGTCCGCGAGGCATCGGCCTCCTTTGACCGCTATTGGAACGCGCCGGCGACGTACCCGATAGAAACGCTGGATCCTGCTGCCGTCACCACCGACGCACTGAACAAGCTGCGCGACGAGCTCCGTACGCATGCCGCACAGGCCGAGCAGAGCCGCTACGCGCAGGCCCTGCGCACCGACGATGCGATCAAGCGCATGGTCGCAGGCGAGTGGCCGATGCAGTGGTCCGACAAATTTCAATTCGTTTCCGACAATCCGCTCAAGGTCACGATGAAGGAGCGCGATGCGCAGGCGACTCACGTAGGCGCCGCACTCGTGCCTCTGGTCACCGGCGCGCAAACACGCTTGTCGATCATTTCGCCGTACTTCGTGCCCGGCGACGAGGTGACGTCGAGGTTCGGCAGCATGGTCAAGAGCGGCACGCAGGTTCGTATCCTGACGAACTCGCTGGCTGCCAACGACGTCGCCGCGGTACACGGCGGCTATTCGCGACATCGTAAGGATCTGCTCGAAGGCGGCGTGCAGCTCTGGGAGCTCAAGCCGTTACCCGGGATGGAAGACAACAGCAGTCTCTTCGGAGGCTCGGGCGCGAGCCTGCACACCAAGGCGTTTGCGGTCGATGGCCGCGGTCTGTTCGTCGGGAGTTACAACCTCGATCCGCGCTCGACCTGGCTGAACTGCGAGCAGGGAGTGTTCGCGGAAAACGAGCCGCTCGCGGTGCAGCTCGAGCATATTTTCGACAAGCAGGCGGCCGGCGAGCATGCGTGGCGCGTTTCGCTCGAAGCGGGCAAGCTGCACTGGACCGACGGTCACGAGACCTTCGATGACGAACCCCGCGCTTCTATGGGCCGTCGCTTCCAGGCATGGCTCGCCCGCACGCTCGGGGTCGATGCGCAGCTCTGAATCAGATGTCCGCGTAGATCTCCAGCAGATTGCCGTCCGGATCGCGGAAGAACAGCGTGCGATGGCCCCAGCGCTGATCGGTCGCCGGCGCGACGATGGTGACGCCTTCCGCCAGCAACGCCGCCTCGGCGGCATCGACTTCCTCCCGACGCACGCGAAACGCCAACTGCACGCTTGCAGTCCCTGCAGGCGGCGGCTGATCCGGAACGATCACTCCCGGCTTCGACAACGCGAGAATGTTGCCGCCGACGCGGAACTCGATCCAGCTATCGCC
>Ga0163163_10000421_pt1 | contig 39252 bp, 26 predicted proteins | sample S65metaG_FD_119766 | JGI IMG/M metagenome (GOLD analysis project Ga0163163, IMG submission 119766) | Switchgrass rhizosphere microbial communities from Kellogg Biological Station, Michigan, USA - S6-5 metaG | ecosystem: Host-associated > Plants > Roots > Rhizosphere > Soil | place: USA... | reverse complement strand
TAGGCGTTTGGAGATTATATTCCCGATGTGCACTGTTATAGATATCTCTTCCAGGATATTGATCCACGTCGATATCGTGAAATTGTTTAGGGAAGAAATAAAGCAGGTTGCGACCAATCAGCGAAATTTCAGCCTTGGTGATGAATGTTTTCCTCAACATACTTTGCGGGAAAGAATAAGTCAGCACTACTTCCCTCAACTTCGCATAAGTCTTGTTAACCATGGTATGTTCCGGGTCGTTATAGAAACTGCTCACATAATCCTGCACCCATTTTGTGGCCGTTTTATTCGGACCGAATTGCAATTCCTTGTAATTGTTGATCAGACCGGTGACAGGATCATAAGTGATGGTTCCGGAAACCACCTGCACCTGGTCAGCACCAAGAATTGGTTTACCACTGGCATCATAAGCTCCGGTGTAACCAGGATCGCCAAAATGGTCAGATTCATACTGCCTCGCCTGTCCAATTGCACCTTCAACAGTTTCTGCACCGCGTCCGCCTTCATACAATTTGCGTTTCACATAATCCTGAATTCTGCCACCTACCATTCCATCAAACTGGAATGACAATGCAAATGACTTGTAGTTAAGTTTATTAATCACGGCCCAGCTCCAGTCTGGATCACCATGTCCTACATATTGAGCAACCGGATAATACAGCACTTTACCAGAGGGGTCAACAATGACTTTCCCGTCTTGTGTTTTTGCTTCTACGCTTCCATACAGGTTATCCACCCTGTCGCCAATATGATAGAATTGATTGTATACTGTTTGACCCGGCGCAAATGCAGTGTAAACTTCTTTGTACGTGCCCCAGTTAACTGTCACATCCCAACGAAAACCTCCCGGCTCTTTGTTCACAATCGGCGTTCCCTGGAGTGAGATCTCTCCACCGCTACGTTTGGTCTTAAAGCCGTTCAGCGTATAGCCTGTAATCCCACTTGCTTCCGACAAAGGCTTATTGTACTGTTGTGGGCCATTGATGTATTGGAAATAAGTAGCGCTCAGTCCAAAGCGATTGTTCATGAACCTGATGTCAATGCCCGCTTCGAAATTGGTTCTTGACACAGGCTTGATGTCCGGATCAACAGCACTTGTTGGAGCGTAAGCGCCGATCTGGTTGTTATATGTGGGTGTGGTTGTGTAAGGCCTTGTCAGGTTATAGATCGGACCAGAGTAAGTCGACAAATAGTCATTGCCATATCCAATTGGGTACGTCTGCAATGGCGTAGTGCTGATATAAGGTGAGGTGCCACCATCTTTCACATTTGAATAGTTAGCACGCAATTTCAGGAAGCTGATTGCGCCCGGCAACTGCAGGTAATCTGTAATGACCGTGGCTGCAGAGAATGAGGGATAGAAATAAGTGTCATTCTTCAATGGAAGTGCAGAGGTTTTGTCTATCCTGCCTGTTGTACCAAGGATCAGGTATTTGCCAACGCCAATGTCCACTGAATAATATCCGCTGTACACGAGCATGTTCGATCCGAAATTGTAAGCTTTGAGCGGATTGAGCGAGTTGGTGAACGTGTACAATTCCGGTACAATGAGTTGATTGGTGGTCGTGAAGTTGGAATTGTATTTGAAGCTGCGAATATTACCTCCAACAAATCCACCGACGGTTATACCACTATGGCCGATTTCAGTGCTGCTGTATTTAAGCATGAGCTCGGTATTGTTCTCAAACAGATCACGGTGGTCTTCACGATAGTTACCATGGTTATGCTCCTCACCATAGGGGTGAGCAGAGAAGGGCAATTTTTCAGTTCTGAAAATACCATAGGTAGTAACATTGCTTCTGATCATCGCCTCCAGGTTCTTGTTGAACTTATACGAGAATGAAAGCCATGCATACATATCATTCTTCTGGTGAGACCTCAACCACTCATAACTCTCAAACCATGGGTTATGGTAGCGCTTATATTCTACAAAACTGGATTGAATACCTTCTTTACCAGGCTGCCAGTAGTTTCTTGCCTGGTCGATATTCCAATCTGCACCGGTCCAGAGATCGATATTGTAGATGATGCTATTGGGACCGTAGTTAACGTCTGGAATATTTGGCGACATCTGGCGGTTATAATTCACATTTGCCTCCACCCTCATCCGGGAAGTCAGGTCGTACCCACCAAACAGGTTAAGATTAATTGTATTCAATTGTGTGTTGGGTACGATACCGCGTTGATTTGAATTGGAAACCGAAAAGCGGATGTTAGAGCGATCCGTAACTGAAGAAATGCTGATGTTATTTGTATTCAACATTCCGGCCTGTATGAATCCTTCCATGTTGTTGGGTCCCCTGGCAATCCAGGGTGTAGGTTCAATGTGGCCAACAAGTGAGTCACCATCCGGGAAGTGCGTCACATAAGTTTTGGTTGGATCGAATTTGCCATCGTATTGGGGAAGCATACGACCATCGAGTTTCGGGCCCCAAACGTCGTAGTCGCCGTCATTTTTACCACTACCTGCGCCATCCACAAATCCATACTTCTGGTTATCGCCACCACCATATTCATTCTGAACCTTGGGAATCGCGATGAATCCTTTATTAACCTGGAAGCTGGTATTTACTTCAACCGTAAATCCCTTATTGTTCTTCTTTCCTTTTTTCGTGGTAATAATAATTGCACCATTGAAGCCGCGACTGCCATAAAGCGCGGCTGCAGCAGGCCCTTTCAGAATGGTGTAGGATTCAATGTCATCCGGACTAATATTATAGGTGTCAGAGTTGATCGGCAGACCGTCAACCACGTAAAGAGTGATCTGGTTACCGCGAAGGAGCACCACCGGTTGGCCCAGCATCTCCTGTGTAACACCAACGTTTAGTCCGGCTACTTTTCCTGCGAGTCCATTCACCGGGTTGGGTTCCCTTGCTTTGATAAGATCTGAACCCTTTACTTCCTGGATCGCATAGCCAAGTTTTTTTACTTCTTTACGAATACCAAGTGCCGTCACGACTACTTCGTTCATTTTTTTTGCGTCCTGCTCAACTTCAAGAGAAAAATCTCTTTGATCTCCCACAGCGTATTCTGTGGGCATCACGCCAACGCCACTGATGACAAGTACATCACCCGATTTGGCATTGATACTGAATTTTCCATCTGCATTTGTGGAAGTACCGGTGTTCGATCCCTTTAAAATCACAGACGCACCGGCAACGGGATTTTGATCGGCTTTTGAAATGATTCTGCCATTGACCGTCTTCTGCTGGGCCATTAAGGCTGTAGGTAGCAAGGCCAGCAAAAAAAACAGTGCTTTGTGGCGCTTACAAATTCGAAGCAGCATACTCAGATTAGTTTTGGTGTAAAAAATAGAATTCGCTGCAAGGTATCCGCGCAATGTGAACGTAAGGTGACGTGAAAATTATCCTAGCATTATTCATGCATTACCACAATCTTTCCGGAATGTGACGCGAATGTTATCCCCGTTAATTTTTGTGCATTGCAATTCGGTTATACACCAGGCCCTGTGCAGATTTCAGCGGTTACGCACAAGTTTATGCAGAATGCTGCCACTACCCATATCCGTTGGTTTTTCTAATTGATTGTAACAGAGTCGATTTAATATTTCGGTCACTATTAAAACGCAGTTTGATAACATTCGCTTAAAGATTAGGTAAGATGTGTTGACTTAATTTGTTAAACGCAAACCCATGGAAAAAAGACCAGTAGATGTTGTCGTGATCTCTGATGTACACCTCGGTACTTACGGTTGCCACGCAAAGGAACTAGTCAACTACCTGAAGAGCATCAATCCCAGTATACTCATACTGAACGGCGATATTATCGACGGCTGGCAATTTAGCAAACACTATTTTCCTTCTTCTCATCTTAAGGTAATTAAGGAAATCATCACCATGGTGACGCACGGCACGCGTGTATTCTATATTACCGGCAATCACGACGAAGTATTAAGAAGATATTCCGATTTGCAAATTGGAAACTTTGTACTTACTGATAAGCTGGTGTTGGAAATCGACAACCAGATGACCTGGATCTTCCATGGCGATGTCTTTGACAATACGACCAAGGGAAGCGCTAAAATTCTCGCCAAACTCGGCGGAAAGGGATACGATCTCCTGATCATTCTGAATCGCTTCGTGAATTTTATTCTTCACTCATTCGGTCGCGAAAAAATATCCTTCTCCAAAAAAGTGAAAGACAGTGTTAAACAGGCCGTGAAATTTATCAAGGATTTTGAAGTCACTGCTGCTGAACTGGCCATCGAGAAGAAATACGACTATGTGATTTGCGGGCACATTCACCAGCCCCAGAAAAGAGAAATTGAAAACAAGCATGGAAGCGTGACTTACCTGAACAGCGGCGACTGGGTGGAAAGCCTCACCGCCCTGGAGTATAACAAGCACGAATGGAATATTTTCAAATATTCTGAAAAGGATTTTTCCGATGTCACTACCGAGGATACCAAACCCACACTCACCGTCACGACCGATCAAATCAATTTCTTCATTAACTCCCTAGCCATTTAATATGAAAATTTTCTACGCCATACAAGCTACCGGTAATGGACACATTAGCCGGGGCATGGAACTTTTGCCCTTCCTTCAGAAATACGGGGAAGTGGATCTATTCCTGAGCGGAAGCAACAGTACGCTTGAGCTCAATGCACCCATCAAATACAGGAGCAAGGGTCTGAGCCTGTTCTACACCTGCAAGGGTAATCTTGATTATACAGCAATGGTGAAGCGACTGGCACCCTACAGAATGTGGAAGGAAGTACAGGATCTGCCTGTTGAGAACTACGATCTGGTGATGAATGATTTTGAATGCATCACTTCGCTGGCCTGTGCAATGAAAAATGTGCCTTCGGTGAATTTCGGGCACCAGGCAAGCTTTTATTCGCCGAATACGCCCAGGCCAGCTAACCGTAGCCGCATCGGGGAATGGATACTGCATAACTATGCAAAGTCAACACACAAACTGGGTTTGCATTTTCAGCCTTATGATGATTTTATCATGTCGCCGGTAATCAAATCTGAAATCCTTCGCGCTTCTCCGGCAGATCACGGATATATCGCCATTTATCTTCCGGCCTATTGTGAAAAGGAATTGATCGAACACTTCAACCAGATTCCTGATTACACTTTCAAAATTTTCTCACGCCAAACAATGACACCCAGGTGGCATGGAAATATTGAGTTCGTCCCGGTTGAAAAAGAATTGTTCAATCAAGGCTTGATTAATTGTCACGCACTCATCACCGGTGGCGGATTTGAAACACCCGCAGAGGCACTATATTTAGGCAAAAAGCTACTCACCATTCCTATCGGTTCACAATATGAGCAGCAATGTAACGCCGCAGCACTTGAACAACTTGGCGTGACCAGGCTCGATCAATTGAACGGACAATTCGTGTCACAATTTTACAATTGGATCAATAACGCGAAAACCATCCAGCTGAACTACGAGCACAGTACGGAAGACATTGTTGAAAGGCTGTTTGAGTTTGTTTGATCCGTTTCCGAATGGAGCCGACTGATAAATAATCACCCTTCACATTTTACCTCTTACCTCTAGATAAAAATTGGGTCCCGGCAAAAACCAGGACCCTAAGAGTAGTACTTGCTTAAGGTTACTCTATGAACGCTCTTTATTTACTAACCGGGAAATCTTGTCCATCCTTTGTACCAATTGTCATTGGGACCCACAGCGCCACGATAGGCAACTACTGCCAGGCCCGAAAGTTTCGGGTCGGTGAAAGGAAATACGTTTGACAACACGGGTGAATTTCCAGCCGGTGTAAAGTCGGGACTTGCATAGTTGAAAGGAGCAGCATAACCTGCATCTGCTGTGGTAGCAAGGATCTGGTTATTGTAAGCTGCCGTATTCCACCAGGTAGTGAAATCAGTAAGAGCCCAACCCGTTGGTGCGGTTGTACTTGCTCCATATTTCAGATTGGTAGTGCAGCCGGCAAGAATATTACCAGCCAACAGGAGATTGCTGTTCGTAGTGATATTTAAATCTGTCGGCCTGCCGGTTGTGGCGTCAACATAATTGCCCGTGGGCCAGCCTAACCAAACTGAATTGATAACAGACTCGGATGAGTTTCTCCTGATCTGCGCACCATTCCTGAAAAGGGCATTACCAATATTATTTAAATTTTCGCGCGGACCCACCAGGGTCATATTGCAAAACACAGCCTGTGTTTGGGGAGTCAGCGTTGAACCACCTGCATCGTTGTCACTCTCAAAACCATTGCTTCCGCTTATGTCCGCAATAAGGGAGTCGCGAATGCCAATTCCAAACTGCACTTTTCCAGAAAAACCGTTGTCGGTATCAAAATCATCATCAAGGCCCTTATAGGCAATCAGGTGATCGCAGTTTACTGTGCCGCCGAACCACTCAAAGCTGTCGTCAGCAGCGTAGATAACTTCCACATAGGAAATCTTTGTTCCCCTGCCGAGTGCATACATGCTAAGTCCATTAATTTCTTTATCAGGAAGGAATGCGTATCCGGCATATTCGATCCTTACGTATGTGAGTGTACCGCTGTTGTCATTGTCATCGGCACCACCAAACAGACCGTAGCCGTCTCCGTTATTAATTCCACCTTCTGCTTCACCAAGACCTGCAGTTCCATTGTAACTGGCATTTGTTTTAGCACGACCCATTAACACCACACCGCCCCAGTCGCCACTCTTCGCGTTTGCTCCTTCACTGCTGGTAAATACGATGGGTTTGTCTGCGGTACCGGGTGCTTCAATCCGGCTGCCCCTGGTGATCACCAGCGTGCCCCTTGAGGACTTGTCACCCTGGATCACTGTACCGGGTTCAATGGTCATTACTGCGCCTTCTGCAACATACACGATGCCGCGAAGCGTGTAAACGTTCGCTGCTTTCAGTGTGATGTCAGATTTAATGGTTCCGGAAAGAATCGTATTCTCCGTTGGGGGAGGATTATTCCCGCCATTGTTGTTGTTATCGCTGCCGTCAACCTCAATTTTGCGGCAGGACACTGTTACAAGCGCTCCAAGCAAGACTAAACTTAATATCCGTTTCATAATTGGTAGTTTGAAAATTTTTAACCGGTTTTCTGGCACGAGCTAAAGCTCGCGCCAATGTTATTTTCTGGCGCGAGCTTTAGCTCGTGCCTTTTTTTATTTAATCTTATAACTGAATACCACATTAATATTCGTCCCGTAGACCCTGTCAATAGCTAATGCATCTCCACCATTTTTATCATATTTTTTATTGTTATTCAGGTCATGATAGAAATAAGAATGTTGGTTCAGGATGTCTGATACGTTGAGCTTAATCTCGGCCCTGCTCTTGAAGAGCTTTTGTGCCACCTGCAGATCCAAGAGTGCTCTCGGGTTTTCCCAAATCTCCGGAACACCCACGCCGGTGGATTGCTGAAGATTTCCTACAAAAAGGATCCTGCGGCCGATTTGGTTGAAGAGCAGCGTAGTGCTGAACCCGGCTTTTTCGACATCATATTGCAGACCGACGTTGATGAGGTAAGGACTCTGACCCTGCATAGGACGATCCACGCCTGTGCCTTTCACCCTATTGTAGATATAACTGAAGTTACCGGTGACAGTAAAATTCTTGAATGCATTGGCGAAATCCAGTTTCTTTCTGAATTCCAGTTCGGCACCATAACCTTTTGCATTATCCACATTCGCGAAGTTGAAAGTGTTGCTGCTACCCGCACCTGAGGTATTGAAGTAGAGTTCGATGGGCTTATCGAAATATTTGTAGAACACGCCTACCGTGAACAATTCACCTGCCCTTGGATAAATTTCATAACGTAAGTCGAAATTGGTGATCTTGGTGCGAACCAGGTTCTTATTACCCAATACTGATGCGCCCAATTCGAAATCGTAGAATGCAAAAGGACTCAACTCGCGAAACTCAGGCCTAACCACGGTTTGAGAACCCGAGACGCGGAGATTGGTTTTATCAGTCAGTTTGAAAGTAAGGTTGGCACCTGGCAACCAATCAACCACGTGTGAGTGCACGTGACGAGGGTCGCTTTGCTTTTCACTGCCTACCAGTTGGTCAAAGCTTTCCACACGAACACCCCAAACCAAACGAATGATATCATTGAATTGATTATCGAATTGCAAATAGCCAGCATTTAAAATGGTATTTGCCATGTAGCGATATTGATCACCATCCAATTCTCCGAAAGTGATACCATTGTCAGTTCCAGTCAGGTGTTCGGCTGCGAAGATTTGATCAGGCGGGAGTTTTACAAGGCCTGTTGTATCGCGCGTAATTTGATAGAAGTAAGGACGGCTGTCGAACAAACGATCCTTCACCTGGAAAAGATATCCTCCCTTAACGGTTTGCTTGTGGTTGAGCCAGTTGAATGACTTGCTGAGATCGCCGCCTACATTATATATGTAATCATTCAACGTGCTGTAAAAGCGGCTGCCAGATTTTTGCGAGTTACCACCAGAAATGAGCGCGATGTAAGGATCCCCAGGCTGTGTCTCATCCTGGATGTATTGAAGCCTGCGCTGATCGGGAATGTATTGGTCCAGAATATTGAAACTTCCATACCACTTCAACTTCATGTTGCCCCAATTAACGAGGTTGTGTTCACCCAATAACTGAGTATTGAAGAACATGGTTTGACGGAATCCCAATTCCGTTGCGCGAATATTCTGCCCCTCAGGACCTCCAAGAATATAGTCTTTGCCTGAACGGTCGATATTATAGTTATTGGTGTTAACGTTGAAAATATTTTTCCAGGAAATCTTGTTGTTGGAATTCAACTGGATGGTGAAGTTGCCGAGTGCTCCCCACAGTACGTCCTGGTTATATTTCTTGTTGAAATAATCGAAGTCAATATCCCCCTGCGGATTGTTGATGAAGCGGTTTTGGTAGTCAACCCTCCTGTTTGTTTTATTATAGGTCAGGCCTAGAATGCCACCGAATTTTTTGCCGAACAATGTTGAAGAAAAACCGCCGCTGAGCTGGAATTGTGCATTCAAAGGCGCACTTCCAGCATCCGTAGTCCAAATATTTTTGAATCCCTGTCCAATGTTTGCTTTGTCGGGATCAGATAACTCTGCGAAAGTGCTCTTGGTGGGCATATTGGATGGAAGTGCCCGAAATCCATCGTCAATTCCCAACCAGTCGAGATTCCCACCTTTATATTTATAGAAATCCTTGCCGATGGTCTGGAGGTTTACGCCCGTTCCGACTGATACGTTGAAGAAATTGCTGGATGGAATATCCTTTGTATTTACCTGCACCAGTCCGCCCGCCCACTCACCTGGTAGTTCTGGTACGAATGCCTTGTTGATCGTAATGTTATCGATCATCGAAGCGGGGAAAATGTCGAAGCTAAAAGTTTTCCTGTCGGGCTCAGTGCTGCTCAACAGCACACCGTTCAACATGGCCTGGTTGTAACGATCAGCTAAGCCTCTTACAACCAGGTAACGGCCTTCCTGAACCGAAGTTCCTGGAACTCGCTTCAGTACTTCGCCCGTGTTCTTGTCTGGTGAGCGACGAATCGCTTCGGCCGACATTACAGACGCAACGGTATTGGTGTTCTTCTGAAAACTAATGGTCGCATTTACGGTTTCCCTTCTGGGTGTAGTTCCGGTAATCACAACACCGCTGAGCGTATTCTTTTTTGATTCTTCGAGTAGGATATCCAGTTGTGTTTCCTGGCCGGCAGTAATTTCCACATCGGGAACCGATTTGGATTGGTAACCAACACTTGTAAATACAAGCGTGTATTTTTTGCCAGTGCTTAATGTTAAAACATATCTGCCATCAATATCTGAAGTGGTACCACCGGCAGCACCCTCAATTTTGATAGACACACCCGCTACTGCTTCATTTTTTCCATTCGTTATTTTTCCTGATACTTTTCCCGTTTGAGAGAAACTAAATGACATGAGGCCAAGGGTACAAAATATGCAGAGCCACATCTTAAGCATATACGAGAATTTCCGCAAAGAAACTTCGCCACTGTTAACAGTCTATTATTGCATCATTAAGGAATCGTTAAGAGAGGCCTAAAAATGAACAGAAGGTTATGGGAATGTTACGGGAATGTTACGTAGTAGTAGATTAGTTAACCGGTTAACCGGTTAACTGACCTACTGTTTAGCCGATTAACAAATCCTTCTTACTTTTGCGTTCATGAACTTCACCAGGAATTCATCCAGGTTGGTGGCCAAATTTTTGATTGGCTTCATATACCTGGTGTTTTTTGTGGTACAACTGTTTTTCAATTTCGATACACAAGGCATTTCGACGCATAAACATCAACCAGGAAATGCCAGTCATTCGAAAGCTGCGAAATTCGACAATTGGGAAGGAAAGTCTCACCACCCTTCTGTATTTCGGCTCAATAAACGCTTTCAACCAACATCAACACCGGAACTGATCAGCTTTGACCTTGTTCCTGCAAGAGAGTTTTCTCTCAGGCCCAAATGTCCCTACGTCTCTCCATCGATAAGAGAAATCGCCATACTTAATCGCTCGCTCAGGGCTCCCCCTGTCGGTAACCTTTTCTAGGTTAACCCAATTAATCACAATTCAATCATTCCTTAATGGCTTATTCCAGGTACTGGAAGCAATTTGTCATTTTGAGCATTTGCTCCATTCCTCTTTTTATAAATGCCGGTGCGCAAACGCCAACTGATCTTGAAAAATTGGTGAATGCGGCGAACACTAACCTTCCAAAGCTAAAAGAAAATGCAGCCTTTGTGAATGCATCGAAAGCACTGGTAACAGAAGTGAGGCATTCGTTTCTACCGCAAGTCAGACTGAGCGAACAATTAAATCTTGGTACCGACAATTCGCTTTCAGGTTCTTATTACACATTCGGCATCACACCTTCCACTTCTGCCGGTGTTCGACCCGAAAATGATGCGCAGGCGGCCTCCGGCAACCTCGGCGTGATTTATGCAGAATATGAATTTTTCAACTTCGGTTTGAATAGGGCCAAACTCAAAACTGCGCAGGCACAATTGGGCTTACAACAGGCAGAATTCGAAAGCGGAAAATATGCCGTTGACCTGGAGGTTGCCAGGAATTATTTTCAACTTCTCCGACAGCAATACCGACTCAGTGCCGACAGGCAAAACGTTGAAAGATACCAGGCCATTTTTGCAATCATAAAAGCGCTGACATCCGCAGGACTTCAACCCGGCTCCGACTCATCCCAGGCCATGGCGGAATTATCAAAATCGCGCGCAAGTTACAATTTGACCCTGGGCAGAATAGGACAGATACGCCAACAACTTACCTATCTCACAGGCATTCCCGATTCACTTCTCAGGATTGATACACTTGCCAGCACGAACATTCAGGGCATTTCTGTTTTGCCGGAATTTGTTTTGGACAGCATGCGCAATCCGTTATTGGAACCCTTCACCCGCAGAAAAGATATCTTTCTCTCCAATGATCAGCTGATTCGAAAAAGCTATTTGCCGAAGCTGCTCCTGGTAGGAAGTTTCTGGGCCCGGGGTTCCAGCATCCAATTCCCGGATGACTATAAATCTCTCGGAACAGGACTATCTTATCAACGGTACAACTATTCAACGGGCGTTGCACTTACCTATAATCTATTTAATGGCATCTATCGAAGAGACAGACTCTCAACTAATCGCTTTCTTACCGAAGCCAATGAATTTGCAATAGAGAACCAAAAACGAGTCCTGGTGACAACGGTTGCACAGGCCGATCAATCACTGCAAACGATCAGGACAAATTTGTCGGAGTTAAATATTCAATCAGAATCAGCCCTGGCCACCTATGATCAAAAATTGGCGCAATACAGGGCAGGGTTGATTGGATTAATTGATCTCGCCAATGCTTCTTTCGTATTGTACCGTTCCCAAACTGATTTCATAGAATCTCTCCATGAGTGGTGGCTGGCGCAGCTTGATAAGGCATGGGCTACAGGGAATCTTTATTCATTTATTCAAAGTGTAAAATAAGAATATGGTTATCCAGGCTTTGAAACGACCTATCACGATCATCGTCATTTTTGCGGGTCTGATGCTGTTCTCCTTTTTCGCGCTCAGGAAGATCCCCATTGATATTTTTCCAAAGCTCAACCTGCCCACTATTTATGTGATAGAATCTTTCGGCGGAATGTCGCCGCAACAAATGGAAGGCTTTTTTGCAACGCGGCTGCAGGACCAATTCCTGTATGTGAACGGAATAAAAAGCATGGAAAGCAAAAACATACAGGGGCTCACACTTTTGAAACTTTCTTTTTATGAAAACACCGATATGGCAGAAGCGTCTGCACAGGTGGCCTTGCAGGTGAACAGGGCTGCAAAATTTTTTCCACCTGGCGCGCTTCCTCCGCAAGTCATCAGATTTGACGCCTCTTCGCTTCCAGTTGGACAATTGGTATTTAACAGCCAGACCAAATCCCTGAAAGAAATTTACGACCTGGCGGTGACCCGTATCAGGCCTATGTTTTCCACGGTACCCGGAATGTCTGCCCCGCCGCCATTTGGCGCCAATTCAAGAACGGTTGTCATCAATGTGGATCCTGAAAAACTCAGGCGATTCAACATTTCGCCCGATCAGGTGGTGGAAGCCATTTCAAGAAACAACGCAATGACGCCCTCCGGCAACCTGCGGATGGATAGCCTCATGTATGTAACCACCGTGAACTCGCTTGAACAAACGGTGGTGGAATTTGAAGACATCCCAATATCTGCATCCGGTGCTTCCATGGTTTTTGTTCATGACATAGCTACCGTGGCTGACGCCACTGACGTTACTGTTGACTATGCATTGATCAATGGCAAGCGATCCATTTACATTCCCGTCGTCAAAACTGCCGATGCTTCAACCTGGTCGGTTGTGCAAACATTAAAAACACGTTTGCCTGAAATGCAAAGCCTGTTGCCCGATGACGTAACGATCAGCTATGAATTTGATCAATCCGTTTTTGTCATCAACGCAATTAAAAGCCTGATGACCGAAGGTGGTCTCGGAGCGTTGTTGACAGGATTGATGGTGCTACTTTTTCTCAGGGACTGGCGCAGCAGCCTGGTGGTGGTTATCACCATTCCGGTGTCGATCCTAATCAGTCTTTTGTTTCTTCGGCTTGCAGGCCAAACGATCAATATCATGACGCTGAGCGGGCTTGCATTAGCCATCGGTATCCTGGTGGACCAATCAACCGTGACCATCGAAAACATTCACCAGCACCTTGAAATGGGCAAGTCGAAGCGAAGGGCGATACTGGATGCGTGCCAGGAGATTTCATTTCCACTTTTACTGATCCTGCTATGTATTCTCGCCGTTTTTGCGCCCTCATTGGTGATGAGTGGTGTTCCGAAAGCGATGTTCCTTCCATTGTCCATGTCGATTGGATTTGCGATGATCGTTTCCTTTTTTGCGGCGCAAACACTGGTGCCCGTCATTTCAAACTGGCTGCTCAAGCCGGAAAAATTCATTTACAGGCATGATCAACCACACGCGCATGCTGGTCTTGCAATGGATGCAGCCGAAATAAAAGAAATTGAAATGCATACTGCTGCTGAAAAGTCGCACCCCGATGAGAATAATTTATTCCAAAGATTGAAGTTGCGGCTATCATCGGGCCTGGACGGCTGGATGAAATCCAGGAAAGCGATTGTTGCCTGCTATCTCGTTGCATTTATTGCCCTGGCAGGCTTAGGTTTTTTCCTGATCGGCAAAGACCTTTTGCCGAAAAATAACAATGGCCAATTGCAGTTGAGGATTCGCGAACCGGATGGCACCAGGCTTGAAAAAACCGAAAGGGACGTAAAACGCATTTTGACGATCATGGACGATGCCGTTGATGGAAATATCGCCATCAGCTCCACATATATCGGCCTGGTGCCGAGCAGTTATGGTTCCAGCAACCTCTACATTTTTAATAGTGGCACACATGAAGCACTTCTTCAAATTACATTGAAGGAACAATTTCGTCCCAATCTTGACTTGCTGAGGGATGAATTTCGAAGAAAAATTTCGCAGGCTTTCCCGTCCATCAGGCTTTCATTTGAGCCCATTGAGTTGACGGAAAAGATCATGGCTCAGGGCGCTTCAACGCCTATCGAAGTAAGAGTGGCGGGAAAGAATTTCGACGAAATGAAAAACTATTCAATGCGATTGGAATCTGAACTTAAAAAGATTCCCTACCTGCGCGACGTTGCGATTGCACAACCACTTTCTTTCCCCACCATCAAAGTAAGAATAGACAGGGTGCGGCTTGCACAGATGGGGCTTAACCTAACAGAAGTCGCAAGGAGCATTACTGATGCAACTTCCTCCAGCAGGTTCACAGAAAAAGTGCAGTGGCTTGACGAAAGGGCTTCCTACACATACCAGGTTCAGGTGCAGGTTCCGGAATATCTCATGAATTCGTTCGATCAGTTGCAATCCACGCCGCTGGTCAAAGGCAGCGCCCGGCCTGTGCTTTCAGACATCGCAGATTTTTCTGTTGACAGCTTGCCGGGCGAATACGATCGTGCCGGGCCGCGCAGATTCCTTACAGTCAGCGCAAATATTTTTAAGAAAGACCTGGGCTCGGCAACAACTGAAGTTCAACATGCAGTTGCGTCCCTGGGAGAGCCGCCGCGCGGAATGGCAATTGAAGTAAAGGGTATGTCATCCTTGCTCAACGAAACTTTGTCATCCCTGCAAACAGGGTTGTTGACTGCTATCATTGTTATCCTTTTATTGCTGGCTGCAAATTACCAGTCCCTGGGTTTGTCATTTGCAGTTCTTTCCAGTGTGCCTGCGGTGCTCGTGGGTTCGCTTGCCTTGCTGTTGTTGACGGGTTCTACGCTCAATCTTCAATCATATATGGGAATCATCATGAGTACTGGCGTATCTGTTGCCAATGCCATATTAATTGTAACCACGGCCGAGTCGCTGAGATTGAAATACAAGAATGCATTTAAAGCCGCTTCTGTTGCCGCAAGCGTCAGGCTTCGCCCGATTCTCATGACCAGTATGGCGATGATCGCTGGCATGATACCCATGGCCAGCGGCCTTGGCGAAGCCGGTGATCAGTCGGCTCCGCTTGGAAGGGCTGTGATTGGCGGATTGATCGCGAGCACCTTTGCAGCGTTGTTGATCGTGCCCCTCGTTTACGCATGGGTACAAAACAAAGCTTCGCTGAAATCAAAATCACTTTTGCCCTCAACCTGATAAAATAATTTTTATGAAATCAATTCTGTTTTTGCTCTTACTTCCAATCGTTTTCTGGAGATGCGGCGCCGACCAGGCGTCTGAAAAAAAACTCCGCGTTTCCGGGAAAACAGGAAAGCCATCCTATCAATTGGCAGATGTGGAACAAGGAGGCGTTGCAGCTATGTTACGATTACCGGGACAATTGTACGCCTACCAGGAAGTAAGCATCTTTCCCAAGGTGAATGGCTACGTCAGGGACGTCTACGTAGATATGGGAACAAAAGTGTCCAAAGGAGAAATATTGATGGATCTTGAAGCTCCGGAGTTGGAACAGGCGTCCAACCAGGCGCGCGAGCGATATTCAAAAAGTTTGACGGATTTGCAGTTGGATAAAGAAAAATGGAACAGGGTATCGGAAGCTGCCCGCACCGCCGGCGCTGTTTCGCCATTCGAACTTTCAACATTGAAATCAAAACTGCAGGCCGACAGTGTGTTGAGCAATGCCGAAAAAGCAAATTGGGAATCTCAGAAGACCATGCTTTCTTACTTGAAAGTGACCGCGCCATTTTCAGGCCTGATCACAGAACGGAATATACATCCCGGAGCGCTTGTGAGTGCTTCTTCCAAAGAAAGACCTATGCTGGAGCTGAAGCAGGTGGATAAATTGCGACTACAGGTAGAGATTCCCGAAGACCTGATTCCTTCGATCCGGGGAAAGGACACGATTTCATTCTTTGTGGCTGCGCTCAAAGGCGTCAAACTAACGGGATATATTAACCGAAAATCGAGCAACCTGGATCCCCAGTTCAGGTCTGAAAAAATTCAAATCGATGTCATTAATACTGACTACAAACTTTCGCCCGGCATGTATGCAGAAGTGTTAATCTCAGCCGAAGGAAACGCCAGGGCCATGCGTGTGCCAAAATCGGCGATCATCACCACCACAGAACGGAAATACGTGTTGTTGGTGGAAAACGGGCAGGTCAAAAAAGTGGATGTCAGCGTAGGCAACGCCGGGTTGGACAGGGCGGAAGTGTTTGGAAAACTGTCAGCAGGCGATAAAGTGATCGTCAATGCCAATGAAGATATTCCAGAAGGTGCCGCAAATTAAAACCTAAATTGCATCCTAAACGTAAACACATTATCCTTCACATCGTGCGTGAAGTTGGGAGCCTGGGTGCTTTCGTTGTGCACCAAATCGTAGTAGACGACAAACTTTAAATTGGGGGTAGCATAATATATATATCCGAAACCCCAGGTATCATATTTAATATTTGCAAAGTTGACGTTGCTTCCCGGTTTGCCGATATTCATGCCACTCACGTCTGTGTTTGGATCGTACCAATCATATTTGACAACGATTTGATGTTTCAGGTTGATGATGTTTTGCAAAAAATAAAAGAACGCACCATTAAACTTGCGGCGGTAAAGCGGAGAAGGTATTGCTCCCTCAAGCGGTAGTGTGCCCGGTGTTTCTGTTGTTAATGCAGTTGCAGTTTGTGTTCCCTGCCAGTATTCACCCCTCAATTCGGTTGCCCCCCACTTGTGAAGATATTTGATCTGGGCATTTGCCCCGGAATAGATTCGTGGCGATTTTGTATTGATATTCGATTCAGAAGAATCGACCGCAAAATATTTTGTGCCCGATCCATCGGTCGCCATAGAATAGACATATTTGGAGGTCTGTGCAATTCCACCATTAAAATATTGTACGCCGCCAGATAGCTGTACGTGTTCGCCGATCTCGTACGGCTTCAGGTAAATCTGTCCGATGAAATCTTTGTAGTTATCATATTCTCCTGGTCCCGTCAATCCCTGGCCGTTAAAAGCGCCAATATCAATTCTCAGGTATTTTAATTTTGCGTCTGGCTTGCGAGGTTCGTAGGTGAGCATGGCGCCAAGGTCCCTTTCAGTCTTCATCAGTGTTTGTGACATGCGTCCGCGTTCCGGCGTTTCTCTATCGGCAGATGCCAGGTTGATCTCATATCCGAAAGGTCTTGCAAACATACCCATGGTAAAGGCAAGTGTTTTCCATTTCGGGTCCCAGACCCTTCCCCAGAAATCCCTGATGAATACACCCCGTTCCGAGCCGTCGAATTGAAAAACAAATTGCAATACAGGCAGGGATTGCTTGTCGAGGTGCACATAGTCAAACCGGATTCTTCCCCGGCGGATCATAAATCGGTTATTGGAATTGGGGGCGAAATTTCCACCCGCAAAACTTTGAATACCCTCTTGCGAGGCTACCTGGAATTGGGGTTGAAGGTACCCGCTGATCTGAATCCGGTCGAACCGATGATAAACTGAAAGCATACCTTTACCCAGGTCCTTGGTGGTATCTATCATATCCATCAAAAACTGGGAATGGGCGAATTGGGCAATGAGGACAAAAAACGGAATTACAATTAGCCTGTGCAGACTTCTATTCATAAATTTACCTTAAGCCGGGCAAAGGTAACCGGCTCGAAAAAGACCCCTGTGTTAAGAAATCATTAACAGTTTACCTTTTGTTCCTCCCGGGGTCAAGAGTTCTAATTTTGCGCAAAATTTTCCAACATGGCATTTCATTCCTTCATGAAACTATTTTTACCCAAGGACCGGATTTTTTTCCAACTCTTTGAAGATGTGGCAAATACGGTTTACCGGATGGGTAAAAAACTGGAGGAAGTGGTGCACGAAACGGACTTCGACCGAAGGTCTTCATTGATAAAGGAAATTGAAGACCTCGAACACGTGAACGACGACTATACGCACAAGATATTCACAGAACTCGGCAAGAATTTTATCACACCCTTTGATCGCGAAGACATCCACTACCTGGCTACGGCGCTGGATGACATCTGCGATTATATATATGCGTCAGCCAAGAAAATCAATTTCTATCGGGTGAATCCCAATGACCAGGGTATTCACAAGATGACTGATTTGATTTCCCAGGGATGCGAACAAATCCGTAATGCGGTAGGTGAGTTGCGCAACATGAAAAACATGCGCCAGATTACAGATGCACTTGTGAAAATCAACAGCATCGAAAACCAGGCAGATGATATTTTCGATATGAGTATCGAACGCCTGTTTGCCACAGAACCTGACGCAAAAGAAGTAATTAAAAAAAGAGAGATCTACCAGGTCATGGAGATCGTTACAGATAAATGTGAAGACGCAGCAAACGTGATTGAATCCATCATTGTTAAATACGCGTAGTTGATGGAAGGCAATCGTCCAGACTCACATTTCAAATCTCCAGCATGACCTTACTCGTTATTATCATAGCACTCGCGCTGATCTTCGATTACATCAACGGATTTCATGATGCTGCCAACTCAATTGCCACGGTTGTATCTACAAAAGTTTTGACGCCATTTCAAGCCGTCATCTGGGCAGCTTTTTTCAACATGGTCGCGTTTTTTATTTTCAAGGATCACAACGTTGCAAATACAATCGCAAAAACGGTCAACAAAGAAGTGATTACACTTCACGTGATTCTTGCAGGCCTCATTGCAGCCATAATATGGAATCTGCTTACCTGGTGGTACGGTATTCCTTCTTCTTCTTCACATACATTGATAGGTGGCTTTGCAGGGGCAGCGATTGCACACGCCGGCTTTTCGAGCATCAACCTTGAATACGTTGTAAAAATTGCTTCTTTCATTTTCCTGGCACCCCTGATCGGGATGGTCATATCAGCATACATTACCCTGGTTACGATCATCAGTAATATTTGGCTAAAATTGTCCATTATCCTGATTACGGTTATAGCTACGCTGCTATTTATACCTTTCAATAGTGTAGTAAAAATTAGTTTCGGCATAGTTTGCGGGATTTTTGTGTTGACTTATCTCTTCAATGAATTCAGAAGACATCCCAGCGCTTTTAAGACTGCAAATATGTACAAACGCCTTCAGCTCCTCTCCTCGGCTGCGTTTAGTGTGGGTCATGGCGGAAACGACGCGCAGAAAGTGATGGGCATAATCGCCGTTGCACTCGTGGCGCATGGTACCATTCCTGATATCAAGAATATGCCGGTTTGGGTACCGCTGGCATGTTACACTGCAATTTCACTTGGAACAATGAGTGGAGGCTGGAAAATTGTGAAGACCATGGGTACGCGTATCACCAAGGTGACACCACTGGAAGGCGTAAGCGCAGAAACTGCCGGCGCCATCACTTTGTTCATGACTGAAAAGTTGGGTATCCCGGTTTCTACTACGCATACTATTACCGGATCAATCATTGGCGTAGGGGCTACTAAACGACTTTCAGCAGTTCGTTGGGGCGTTACCGTTAACCTGCTCTGGGCCTGGATTCTGACAATTCCGGTAAGTGCCGTACTCGCTGCAGTTGCTTTCTACATTATTCATTTTTTTCTGGAATGATGTAAGGTTTTCTTAACTTCTCTTTCTAACCCGATTTCATATTTTTTTAGCCATCTTTGCTGCAAACAATAACCCATGAAGGGAATTATCCTCGCAGGCGGTTCGGGTACCCGGCTCTATCCCATCACATATGCAATCAGCAAACAGATCATGCCTGTGTACGACAAGCCTATGATTTATTATCCATTGTCAACATTGATGATGGCAGGTATCAGGGAAATTCTCATCATCTCCACACCCGTTGACCTTCCCCTATTTCGAAAACTATTGGGTACTGGCGAACAGTGGGGCATCCAATTCACATACGCTGAACAGGCTGTGCCAAATGGACTGGCACAAGCTTTCGTGATTGGTGAAAGGTTTATCGGAAAGGAGAATGTGGCACTGATATTGGGCGACAATATTTTCTACGGAAGAGGACTTGGCGGCGCGCTTGCCTATAATAACAATCCGGATGGCGGATTGATCTACGCTTACCACGTAAACGATCCCGAGCGTTACGGCGTGGTTGAATTTGACGATCAAATGAAAGTAAAATCGCTCGAGGAAAAACCACTGAAACCCAAAAGTCCGTATGCTGTGCCCGGACTTTATTTTTACGACAACCAGGTTGTTGACATTGCAAAAGGTATTAAGCCCTCTGCGCGTGGTGAATACGAGATTACAGATGTAAATTTGAAATATCTGGAGATGGGGCAACTGAATGTGTCGGTGATGGAAAGAGGAACGGCTTGGTTAGATACAGGTACCGTAGATTCGTTGATGCAGGCCGCTCTCTTTGTACAGGTCATTGAACAGAGACAGGGTATCAAAATTGCCTGCATCGAAGAAATTGCCTACAGAAATAATTTTATCAATAAAGAACAGTTGAAAAAAATTGCCGAACCATTAATGAAAAGTGGCTACGGTCAATATCTGATGAACTTAGTATCTTGAGAAGCCTTAATCCATATTACGAATGAAAAAAATCCTTGTTACAGGCGGTTGCGGATATATTGGTGCACACACCATTGTTGACCTGATGGAAAACGGATATCACGTGATTTCAGTCGACAATAATTCCCGCTCTTCCACACGTCTGCTGGAAGGAATAGAGAAAATTTCTGGCAAAAAGATAAAAAATTACAAGGTCGATCTCTGCAATTTCGATGACACACACGCTATATTCCAGGAGAACGATAATATCATCGGCATTATCCATTTTGCGGCATTTAAAGCAGTAGGTGAATCAGTGGAGAAGCCGCTGATGTATTTTGAAAACAATCTCTTCGGCCTGGTCAATCTCCTGAAATGCGTTGAAGAATTTGAAGTGCCTTATTTTGTTTTCTCTTCTTCATGCACCGTTTATGGCAACCCTGATCATATTCCCGTAACTGAAGACACGCCAACCAAGCCTGCAGAATCTCCCTATGGTGCTACCAAGCAAATGGGCGAGGAGATCATTAAAGATTTTACTAAATCAACAGCGACCAAAACGGTATTGCTCCGCTATTTCAACCCGGCCGGTGCGCATCCCAGTGCACTGATTGGTGAACTACCATTGGGCAAGCCGAGCAATCTTGTTCCCGCCATTACACAAACAGCCATTGGCAAGCTTCCCCAGATGCAAGTATACGGCAACGACTACCCGACGAGGGATGGATCAAATATCCGGGACTATATTCATGTATCTGATCTTTCGCGCGCGCACACGCAGGCTTTGAAGTACATGATGGATGGAAAAAATAAATCTGATTGCGAAGTTTTTAACCTGGGTACCGGCAACGGCGTTTCTGTGCTGGAAGCAATTAAAGCCTTTGAAAAAGTGAGCGGCATAAAGCTGAATTACAAAATCGGTCCACGTCGTCCCGGTGATGTGATCGCCATTTACGCCAATAATGATCGCGCACATGCAGAACTGGGCTGGGATATCCGCTATTCCCTCGACGATATCATGCTCACCGCCTGGAAATGGGAGCTGAAATTGAAAGAAGACGAAAAGCTCTTTTCGGGCAAGAATATCGAATTAAACTAGACTTTCACTGGTGCAAAAAATAGTTCGTCTTCGGCCTGAAAGACAGAACTTCTCCTTTACTTTGTGCCTGAAAAAAAACAGCATGCTCAAAGACATACAGTCAACCGGACAGAAGGATACCCGAAGCGGATTTGGAGATGGAATCCATGAACTTGGAAAAAAGAATCCAAACGTAGTGGCATTGACAGCAGACCTCGCCGGCTCTCTGAAATTGAATGCTTTCATGAAGGATTTTCCTGATCGATACATTCAGTGCGGAATTGCAGAAGCAAACATGATGGGCATTGCTGCCGGCCTCACCATTGGTGGAAAGATCCCTTTCACCACAACTTTTGCGAATTTTTCTACAGGGCGTGTATATGACCAGATCAGGCAGTCCATTGCCTACTCCGGGAAGAATGTAAAAATTTGTGCGTCTCACGCAGGACTTACACTCGGTGAAGATGGTGCAACACACCAGATCCTTGAAGACATCGGTATGATGAAAATGCTTCCGGGAATGACGGTAATTGTGCCTTGTGATTACGCGCAAACGAAGGCAGCAACTCTCGCGATCGCTGATCATAAAGGCCCCGTTTATCTCCGTTTCGGCAGGCCCGTATGGCCCATCTTCACTGAAGGCATGTCGTTTGAAATCGGTAAGGCACAGGTCTTTTCTGAAGGAACAGATGTCAGCATTTTCGCGTGTGGCCACATGGTTTGGAAAGCCGTAGAAGCCGCGAAGGTGCTGGAAGAAAAAGGTGTTAGCGTTGACCTGATCAACATTCACACCATCAAACCAATTGATGAAACCGCCATTCTGAATTCAATCAAGAAAACAAAGTGCGCAGTAACTGTTGAAGAACACAATATCATTGGCGGACTGGGCGACAGCGTTTCACAGGTTGCATCAAAGCACTTCCCCATTCCAATTGAATATGTGGGCACGAAGGATACTTTCGGCGAAAGTGGCAAGCCTGTTGAATTGTTAAAGAAATACGGCCTCGACACCATCGATGTTCTGAATGCAGTTGAAAAAGTGAGAGGCAGAAAATGACGCGCTCTTTCATATTAAACTTTTTCCGCGAAAACCAATCTTACAATTGGTTTTTTCGTTTATACCCCAAATTAACAGCATGGCTATCCACGCGGATGACATAGAGTTATTAGTTCAATTCCGTAGCCCTGGCACTAAGGAAAAAGCATTTACCGCTATTCTCAAAAAATACCAGGAAAAATTATATTGGCACATACGACGAATGGTTGTTGACCATGAAGATGCAAATGATGTTTTGCAAAATATGTTTATCAAGGTGTGGAAGGGGCTCGACAATTTCAGGGAAGACTCGCAACTTTATACCTGGCTCTACCGGATAGCCACCAATGAAAGCTTAAGCTTTCTGGAGCAACAAAAAAGAAGGAGCACCCTGTCTATGGATGAAGAAGAGAATAGCCTGACCAATAAGCTGAAGGCTGACAAATACTTTGATGCTAACAAGTTGGAATGGAAACTGCAGGTCGCTATACAGCAACTGCCTGAAAAACAAAGAATTGTATTCAATTTGAGATATTACGACGAGATGCCATATGAAGAGATGAGCAAGGTTTTGGAAACATCTGAAGGTGCGCTCAAAGCGAGCTACCATCATGCGGCCAAGAAAATAGAGGATTTCATCCTTAATCATTAAACCTTAAAGAAATAACACGGTCTTAACAGATGATGCCCAGGAATCCAGAAATATTAAAAGAATTGGTAGAGATCAGCCCGGCCGTTGCTAACCTTGATCTTAGCCTGCCCTACAGGGTACCCAATGGGTATTTTGAAGGGTTGGCGGATCAGATTTTATCAATCATCAGGGTCTCAGCGGCCCGAACGCCAGCGGAAGAACTGAAGTTGATCTCACCAGCTTTAAGGGATATTTCCAGGTCAATGCCCAATTTTGTTCCGGCAGGCTATTTCGATGGAATAGCAGAACATTTTTTTTCCAAACTGAATGAGCCCCTGGAGGAATCGGTGGAAGCCGAAATCCATGCTATTTCTCCGCTCCTGGGTGAGCTAAGAAAGAAACAGGTCTTCGAAGTTCCGGAAGGATATTTTAACCAGGTTCAGGACACAATCAACCTCTCAAAGGAGGAAGATAGCAGGCCAAAGATTGTTCCCATCATTAACAGGAAATCGTGGATAAGTTATGCGGCAGCAGCTGTTGTGATTACATTCATTGCAGCCGCTACCTGGTTCTTGGTCAAACAAAACTCTCAAACCCAGCCCAGTACAGATATTGCAAAAACAAGTGTTGAAAACAAGGCTAACGATTCAGCCATCAGATCTGCGCTTCCCATGGTGAGTGATGACGCGATTGCGGCCTACCTCGACAATGAAGAAGAAGCAATCGGACCTATTGTGAGTGATGATGACTACAACAACTCAATGGCAATCCTGAACGCCGACGAATCTGACTTCAAGTTTTTGCTTCATGACATTCCAGATGATGAAATTCAGCAATATCTTAAGGAGAATCCCGGATCGAAGGACGATTTGTCAACCAATTAAACCCTAAGAAAAATGAAAAAGATTTTTTTTCTCCTTGGATTTGTTTTTCTCGCCAACATGTTTAGTTTTGCGCAGACCGGTGACGATCCGAAGGACGGCACAAGGAGGATTGACGCAATTAAGATTGCCTATCTTACCAAGGAACTTGATCTTAGCCCCGACGAAGCAAAGGCCTTTTGGCCGGTTTACGACAGGTATACCAACGAGATTAAATCAACCCTGAAGGATAGCAAAGACGACGATGTTTTGGTTCGCCAGCAAAAACTGCTGGATATCAGGAAAAAGTATAAGAATGAATTTGTGAGGGTTCTCTCCCAGGAGAGGGTAAATCGGCTTTTTATGGCCGAAAACCGTTTTGCAGAGCTTTTGAAGAAGGATTTACAGGAAAGAAGAAAAAATCAGTTACGACCCAATAGAAAGGGTTTTTGATAAAGAAAAAATTTACCTAATTTTAACTTGGTGTTTTTCATAGGTTAGCAACGGCTGGCTCTTTCTAGAGCTGGCCTTCATTATTTTTGGGCCTTTTCCTTCTCAAAATTTATCCTCCTTAATTCGTTGACCGTTGTAAGTTGTCCCCTGCCTGCCGGCAAGCAGGGATATACAAAACGTGTTCCAAATTTTTTATTGCGGGTGTGAAAAGAATGTTAACAGTCACGCATAAGCGCAAAGGTGCTCATTGTCTCACTTTGCAACATTGAAAAATCGATCAACGATCAACGCATTTTTCACATCATGATAGAACATAAACGTCCAATGTTCTTTTCTTCCCTGCTCCCACCACTGTTGCCTCAACTCCATACATTTCTTCCCATCGTAATCATACTTCGCAACAAAACGACTTTTCATTTGTTGCAACTGCGGCGCATCGTCACCCCCAAAGAATGCGATCTCATTTCCCTCACTGATCCAAAACACCTGGTGAAAAGGAGAATGGGCGCCTGTGCACTCGTACCTGATGTAATTGTCTATCGTACCGTTTCCATTCAACAATTCCACCCTGTCTGATCCTTTGAGTATTTCGAGCTCAGCAGGAATGTATGATGGTTCTCCTTTTTGAAATGCATATTCCAATTCTTTCTGCTGCACATAGTACATGGCATTGGGAAAGCTCAGGTAATGTTTCTGCAGCATCTTGTCTTCAACCCCAACTCCACCGGCGTGATCCTTGTGCAAATGACTCATCAATACCTTTGTCACTTCCATCGGATTGAACCCAGCGTCCACAATATTGTGGTGTATTTGCAACACCCCATCAGACGCCGTAAAGCCCAGGCCTGTATCCAGGAGAATTAAATCATGATGGGTTTGAATCAGGAAAGGTTGAATTTCCACCAACAGACTGCCTCTTGACCGGCTCTGCAATTCGTCCTTTGCCGGATCAAATGGAATAAAGTATTTCGTCTTGTCAATGGTGAAAGTTCCTTCGGAAAGAGGGATAATTTTCATGAGCCGCAAAAATACGTCGAAACAAATTAGCGAAGCACCATCTGGCGATCTGCGTCAAGTTTGATCAGGATGAAAAGTAGCGCGGTGAAAGTCAGTAATGCCGTACCGCCATAACTGAGGAATGGAAGCGGAATTCCAATTACCGGCATCAACCCAATCGTCATACCCATGTTAATGACAACATGAAAAAAGATCACCGAAGCCACACCATAGGCATAACACCTGCTGAACACACTTCGCTGTCGCTCTGCCACCGTGACGATCCGGAACAACAGGAAAGTATAAAGGCTGAGCAGCACAAAGCTGCCAATAAATCCAAAGCCTTCGCCAACAGTACAGAAAATGAAGTCAGTTCGCTGTTCGGGCACAAAATCATAACGGGTTTGTGTACCCTTTAGCAATCCTTTTCCGGAAAAACCGCCAGACCCGATTGCAATCTTGCTCTGTTTCACATTATAGCTGGTTGCCCGCTTTTTCTCCTCCATTTTTCTGATGTCTTCGTCAGTCAATTCAGTATTTTCCGGCTGATAATCCTTACCCACAAGCACGTATACGCGTTGCACCTGATAGGGCTTCAGAACCTTGTTGAAAAAGAAGGGAACAGCAAACCGCTGCACACCCACACAAATCACCCAAAGTCCGATAATTAAAAACAGAAGCTCTCTGCTTCGCTTAATTTGTTTTCGAAGCAGCCAGACCGATAGAAGTGCCACTACTGTGAGAATAATGGCCAATATGTTGGGATCAAGGAGCAGCGTAGCAACCACCAACACAATGGCAGAAAAGCCAATGATCAAAATCGCACTCGGCAACCCCTCGCGGTACATCACCAGGAAAAACGAAAAATAGACGAGCGCCAATCCTGTCTCACTCTGCATAATCGACAACGCTGCAGGAAGCAACACAATTCCCGCGGCGATCAGCTGCGATCGAAGACTGCTGAAATTGGTTTCCAGTCGAGATAGATATTTCGCCAGTGCGAGATTAACAAACACCTTACACAGCTCTGCCGGCTGCAAATTGAACGCGCCAAATTTGATGATTGACTCGGTCCCCTTCACCCTGGAGTGAAATGGAAACACCAGCAACATCAACACAATACCAAAGAGGTAAAATAAATTCGCCGTGGCAGTGAAAAATTTACTGTCGGTAAGCAGAATTACAGTACCAAGCACTAATGCAATAATCAGGTAGAGACTCTGTCTGCTGTAATCAGTCCGCAATGAAAGAAATCCCTGCAAAACGTCATCGCCTTCACGATAGGTCGCCGCGAAAATGCACATGATACCAATACCACACAAAATCAGGTATAGCCATATCAACAGCCAGTCCACACCCTTTGATATCGTAATGTTTGGTTGACTCATGAAGTCCTGTTCTCCTTTCTGAAAGCCCCGGTGATTTTTTTCTGATCTGTTGTTATTGCAGCTTTTTCAATACGTGTGGTGTTGGCCGGGGGCGTGGGATCAGATTTTTTCTTTTCCTGCCCGGCATATCCGGGACGCAAAAATTTTTTCAGGTAATTACTATCGCTCGTACGCTTAAACCACTCCTGTGCACGCGTAGAATCTGCTTTGAATTGCTCCCTGATCAGATAAGTAGGCATCAAATCCTTCGCCGCAATCTCTTCCAATTTCTTCACACGTTCGGGGCGAAGTGTATCATTCAGGTATTTTTCAACCAGGATAGACCCGATCGGCGCTGCCCAGGTAGCACCGAAGCCAGCGTTCTCAACAACCACTGCAATGGCAATCTTCGGGTCTTCACGCGGAGCGAAACACACAAACATGGAGTTATTGGGAAGGTCCACCACCTTTCCGTCAAGCACGCGCTTGTTTTGCGCTGTTCCTGTTTTTGCACAAATATTAATTCCGGGAACCTTTGCTGCTACTGCCGTACCACTTTCCACCACGTCCTGCATCCCGAGTATGATTGATTCGAACGCATCGTCAGAAACATGGGTGAGCACTTCGTGCTTCGTTCTGAATTTATTTAGAATGGTATCGGTTGGTTTTTCGCCCTCAATCTTATCTACAAAATGCGGTACATAATAAAATCCTTTGTTTGCAATGATGCACATCGCATTGGCAAGCTGGAGCGGCGTAGCGGTGATACGGTCCTGTCCAATTCCAAGCGTCACCATGGTGCAGGAATTATACCTGCCAGCGAATTCCTTGTTTTTGCTGGCTGAATCCGGAATGTTTCCATTGTCTTCACTTGGAAGGTCCACTTCAAGACGGTGTCCCAATCCAAAAGCGTTCATGTAGTTTTTCCATTTCATCAATCCGTTCTTGATGCCGTGCAATTGCGGATTGTCGACCGTAAGCCTGAATACATGACTAAAATAAGAGTTGCAGGAATGTGCCATGGCCAGTCGAAGGTTGGCCGCGTGACCAGGTTCGTTGTGCTCGCATTTAACAGTTAATCCCGCGCAACCATGATAAGCGCCGTTACAGGGATAGCCGTAGCTGGCAGTGATAACCCCTTCATCCAGCGCAACCAATCCCCCAAGTGGTTTGAAAGTTGAACCTGGCGGATACTGTCCTTTGATGGCACGATTCAATAGTGGACCGGAAACATCAAGCACCAGTTTTGAATAATTTTTTTGTTTGTCGGGACCGGTCAAATCATTCGGACTATAATCAGGGCCCGACGTCATGGCAAGGATGCCGCCCGTTTTCGGTTCAATCGCAACAATGGCCCCCACTTTATTTTTCATCAATTTTTCTGCGAGCTGTTGCAGTTCAACATCGAGGTAAGTCTTTAAATTTCTTCCTGCAACTGCAGGCGTATCATAGAGGCCGTTTTCATAACTGCCCTGAATCCTGTTCTTGTTGTCTTTTATAAGAAGGCTTGAACCGCGCTGACCCATGAGCACGCGTTCATAGGTTGCTTCAAGTCCGGCACGCCCCACGTAGTCACCAATCTGGTAGTAATTGTTAGTTCTTCTCAGAATATTGGAATCCACTTCACCAATGTAGCCAAGTATATGCGCGCCTACATTGGACGGGTAACTCCTGATGGGTCGCTCAACAAGTGTAAAGCCCGGGAAGCGCCAGATATTTTCTTCTAGTTTCGCCTGCAGTTCTGGTGGAAGCAGATCTTCGAAAACGGAAGGGCGAAAGGCTTTGTTCTTGAAAATGGCGGTGACAATTCTGCGATGGAATTCTGCGGTATCAATTCCCACGAGATTGCAGAGATAGGGAGTGTCAATATTTTTCACCTCCGCAGGCGTTACCATCAGGTCATATATAATGGTATTGCTGAGAATGGGTCTGGCCTTTCGGTCATAGATAACGCCGCGGTCGGGATAGACTACTTTTTTGTACACGGCATTGTCCATAGCCTGCAGCTTGTAGTCTTTGGAGAATACCTGCAGTCCGAACAATCGAATCAACAAAATGAGAAATGCCGCCACAACAATGAGACGGATTACATTTTGACGCGATTGGTTAAACACAGGCATGGCCCGGGCGATTAATTTTGACTGATTTTTTCAATAGGCACTGGTTTCTATTCAACGGAAAACAGGCCCCGATCTTACATTCGTTTATAAATTTCCAATGGCAATTTACGCAGTATTTGTACGGAAGCGTTGTTTCCTGTAAAACAGCATTTCGGTAATGAGTGCCAGCAGGAAACTGATGCCGGTTGTAGCAAATATTTTCCCGATGAAATACCAGATGTCGGGAAACCTTAGCCACTCCAGGAAAACAACATATCCATTATGCAGGAAAGCCAGGATGAGAATATAAACGGAATAAGGTGTGAAACCCATGGCGGTGATGGATGGCTCAACATAGTTGAACTCCGTAGACTCCCTGGCGATGAGGATATTGATCACAAAAGGACGGGCATACGCCACCAGTGTACACGCCGCGGCGTGCAAACCCGGGGTATGCGTGAAATAATCAAGGGTAAGCCCGTAAATGAAGCCCACAAAAGTGAGTGTGAGACGGGGCATATTAAAAGGAAGCCAAAGAATGAAAATGAAATACAGATAAGGAGTGATGAACCGATGCAATGGTGGAATCTTGTTCAGCACGTAAACCTGAACAAGGATGAAGAGAATGAACCGGATAATATTTTTAACGAGGTTACTCATTGCTTTTGTTGGGTGGCTTTTTCTAATTGATCCTGTTCTTCCTTCTGCAAATTCGCCACGACGTTTACATACTGTACGTTAAAAAAATTTGTAGCTGTGCGTAGTCTCAGGGAATAAAAACTGCTGCCCGATTCATTTGCCACTTCGTCTACAAATCCGATGAATTGTCCGGGCGGGAATTTGTCGGAATACTTGCTGGTAATAACCGTATCACCTTTTTTTACCTGCACACTTTTTGGAATATTTCTCATCGTCACAAACTGCGGATCCTTTCCATCCCATTCGACGGTGCCAGTTTCGCCTGAGCGGTATAAACTTGCACTGATGCGGCTTTGGCGGTGCAGGATGCTCATTACCGAAGCCATATTCCTGCTCACGTTCACCACGGTTCCTACAACGCCTGTGCTGCTCAGCACAGCCATGTCGCGTTGCACACCCTGGGCGCTGCCACGGTGGATGGTAATATAATTGGTCTGGGAGCCGGTGGAATTGCCTATCACTTTAGCCGAGAGATAGAGATATTTCCGGTAATGTTCCAATGAATCTATTTTGATGGAATCGATGACGAGCTGTTTCAATGAATCCGGAGCTGCGAAGTCCTGCCGAAGCATATTTTTCAGCCTTTCATTTTCGGCAGCCAGTTGTTCGTTCGTCTTTTTTAGTCGGAGAAAATTTTCGATGGTATTGTAACGTGCGTCAAAAGATCCGGTAATCTCGCTTGCTACGCCCATGAAAGCAGCTTCATGGTACTTGTTGTAGCGAAAAAGAATCATCAGGGCGACAATCTGCAGCAACAGAAAAAATACAAAATTGAAATAACGCCTGATGAACAGAAAGACATTACGCACGCAAAAAGAGATTTATGAATTCTAATCCACACTACCGCATCACAAACGGATACCTGTCGTAATTCTGCAGAGCAAGTCCCGTACCACGAACAACGCTTTTCAGCGGATCGTCGGCAACGTGAACCGGAAGCTTGATTTTTTGACTCAATCTTTTGTCCAAACCTCTCAGCAAGGCGCCACCACCTGTGAGATAAAGTCCGCGGCGATAAATATCCGAGGCCAGTTCAGGCGGGGTTGTTTCAAGTGCTTTAAGGATAGCTTCTTCAATCTTGAAAATGCTTTTGTCGAGTGCCTCGGCAACTTCCTGGTAACTTACCATTACCTGTTTAGGAATACCTGTAACGAGGTCACGACCGTTAACCGGTAGGTCATCCGGAGGCGTGTCCAGGTCCTTCATGGCTGCGCCAATCTGGATTTTGATTTGTTCAGCTGTTCTTTCACCAATTAACAAACTATGATACCTGCGGAGGGCTTCCATGATGTCGGCAGTAAACTCGTCGCCGGCAATCCTGATCGACTGATCGCATACGATACCTGCCAGCGCAATCACAGTAATTCCTGTGGTACCTCCGCCGATGTCGATAATCATATTACCCACGGGCTCTTCCACGTCAATACCGATTCCCAGGGCAGCGGCCATGGGCTCGTGAATAAGGTATACTTCCTTGGCGCCAGCCTGTTCAGCACTGTCTCTTACGGCACGTTTTTCAACTTCTGTAATGCTTGATGGAATGCAGATCATCATCCTCCAACTGGGTGGGAATAATGGCTTTTTCGGGTAAATCATCTTGATCAGCTCCCTGATCATCAATTCTGCAGCGTTGAAATCGGCTATTACGCCGTCTTTGAGGGGTCTTACTGTGCGGATACTTTCATGCGTCTTTTCGTGCATCATCAGGGCTTTCTTGCCCACTGCCAGTACATTCTTTGGATTATTTCGATCGAGCGCTACAATAGATGGCTCGTTTACGACTACTTCATCATTGTGTATAATCAGGGTATTGGCGGTTCCCAAGTCAATAGCAATCTCCTGCGTAAACCAGTTAAAAAGTCCCATTTTTCGAAAAGGAAATAGATTTAAAAATTGTTGCCTGCAAAATTGTAGGAAATAATTCGAAATAACAACGTGAAACCTTGATTTTTATTGACTTTGACGGACAATTATTTTTTTAGAGGTTTCATTAACGCGTTGATAATAGATTGTCGATTGTAGATTGTGGATTCGCTATTTACAATCAACAATCCGCAATCTACAATCATCTCAATAAAATTCGTACCCGATATCTTCGCGATAGTATTTACCAGTGTACTCGATCACTTCGAGAATCGATTTTGATTTTTCTGCCGCTTCAGAGATCGATTTGCCAAACGAAGTTACGGCAATTACACGACCTCCGTTAGTAAGCACGTGTTTGCCCTCTTCTTTAGTGCCGGCGTGAAAAACCAGGCTGTTGTCTTCCTTGATCAGATCAAGCCCATCAATTTCAAAACCCTTCTCGTAGTCGCCAGGATAACCCTTGCTCACTGCCATGATGGTAAGTGCGGTCCGATTGTCGGTTTCGATCTTGACTTCGTTCAGCTTTTCGTTTGCAGTAGCCATGAACAATTCCAGGATGTCGTTTTTGAGCCTGGGAATGACCACTTCTGTTTCAGGGTCTCCCATTCTGCAGTTGTATTCGATGAGATAGGGTTCGTTGTCCACCTTGATGAGACCAAAAAAGATGAAACCCTTGTAGGCTATATTGTCTTTCCCCAGTCCTTTAATTGTTGGTACAATTACCTTTTCAGTCACTTTCTTCATGAATGGAGCATCAGCAAACGGTACTGGACTAAGTGCGCCCATGCCACCGGTATTTGGGCCCGTGTCTCCTTCCCCGATTCGTTTGTAGTCTTTTGCCTCCGGCAGAAGGACATAGTTCCTGCCGTCGGTAATCACAAAAACGCTTACTTCAATTCCAATCAAGAAATCTTCCACCACCACCTTTTTGCTTGCTTCACCAAACTTGTTTTGCTGAATCATCAATTCGAATTCAGCGATAGCTTCTACGTGATTCTGACAAATGATCACACCCTTGCCAGCGGCAAGTCCATCGGCCTTGAGTACAATAGGAACAGGATGGTCTTTGAGATAGTTCAACCCTTCCTCATAATTGGTCAGGTCGAATTCCTTGTAGGATGCAGTAGGGATGCCATTTTTAAGCATGAACGCTTTTGCAAAGGCCTTACTGCCCTCTAGCTGCGCACCTTCTTTCGAAGGTCCGATAACGGGAATATGTTTCAGATCTGGATCGGAAGCAAAGTAGTCGTAAATGCCTCTTACAAGTGGTTCTTCCGGACCAACAATGACCATATCGATAGCGTTGGTTTTGCAGAACGCTTTGATGACGTCAAAATCGTTTACACCAATGTGAACGTTAATGCCGTGGAGTGCCGTGCCGGCGTTACCCGGGGCAATGTAGAGTTTCGTGCAGTGCTTACTTTGCGATATTTTCCAGGCTAAAGCATGTTCCCTCCCACCCGATCCGAGTAACAGTAGTTTCATGTTTGTAGAGATAAGTTTGAGCGGCGAAATTATAGTACAAGAGATTGAACAGGCACGAATTATTATGAGTGGTTACGTCTCATTTGATCAATCCCGTCTCAAATTTATCCTTATTTTGAGCCGTAAACAATAATGGCTCTGATTATTTAATTAAAACTTCTCTATGGACGTCCAGCCTTCCGGCGCCAAGCATCCCCGCGGACTATACTTTCTCTTTTTTACTGAAATGTGGGAACGGTTTGGATTCTACCTGATGATAGGAATTCTGCCCCTATACCTTCGCGATACCATGAGTGGTGGTAGAGGTTTGAACGTAGCAGATTCAATAGATATTGTGGGAACCTATGTTGCATTGGTCTACCTGACACCGTTTATCGGTGGATTGATCGCTGACCGATTTCTTGGTTATCGCAAGTCGATCTATCTCGGCGGTATATTGATGGCGATTGGTTATTTCGGTATTGCCCTTGGTGGCAGCATGGCCCAATTGTTTGCTTCGCTGGGATTTGTCATCATCGGAAATGGCTTCTTCAAGCCCAACATCAGTACGCTACTGGGAAACATGTACAATACCCCGGCATTGATTCCCAAAAAAGACGTGGCATACAATATCTTCTACATGGGTGTCAATATAGGTGCCCTGATATGCAATTTCGTGGCCGCTTATCTCCGGAATAATTATTCCTGGGGCTGGGCATTTGCAGCCGCAGGTTTTGGCATGACGCTGAGCGTGATTATTTTTTCGTTTGCGCAGGGAGCCGTAAGACATGCGGATGTGAAGAAGCCGGTCCAAAAGGAAGACATGTCTTTTGGCAGGATCGTCCTGTCTGTATTTGTGCCGGCCATCATTGCAGGAATTATTGGCTGGTACATGCCCGGCAATATACTTGGATCAGATTCTAACGACGCTTTCATTTTTGCTTGCATTCCCATCATTATTTTCTACTACAGCCTCTGGCGTCGCGGCAATGCCTTTGAAAAGAAGCGGCTTGCCACACTATATATTTTGTTTGGAGTGTCTATCATTTTCTGGAATATCTATAACCAAAACTCAACAGCACTCACCATTTGGGCCGACACTTATTCGAAACGTGAGGTACCTGCAGCAGCGGAAAAGATCCTGGTTCCGTTCGGATTTCTTCAAACAGTAAATACAAATCCTCAAAACGTTCCAAAGCTGGACGATCAGTTCCGAACCCAGCGGGGTCCGGACGGCAAAGTGATCACGGAGCAGGGAGTTGACCCTTATTTTAAGAATATGCCAAAAGAGGATTGGCCAGCAGCCGGCCAGGATCTAAAGTTGGTTTCCACTGAAATTTATCAATCGATTAATCCTTTCTGGATCGTTGCCCTTACGCCTCTGATTGTACCTCTTTTTGGCTTCCTGCGAGCAAGGGGAAAAGAGCCGTCAACACCGAGCAAGTTTGCCATCGGCACCATCATAGCCGGTCTCTCTTCATTAATTATGGTGCTGGCCTGCGTGTCAACTAATATTTATCTGCACAAGGTTTCCAGTGGTTGGATTTTTGCCAGTTATGGCGTATTCACCGTGAGTGAACTTTTTGTGAGTCCGGTCGGACTTTCACTCACATCCAAGGTTGCACCAAGGAGATTCACTGCGCTACTGATGGGAGGGTGGTTCATCACCACATCCCTGGGCGGGAAAATTTCGGGTATCCTTGCCGGTTTCTGGGATCAGTTCGACAACAAAGCATACTTCTTTGCCATCAGCACGGTAGCAGCAATTGTTGCGGGAATTGCACTCTTTCCACTTACACGTAAATTGAATAAGGTGGTTGTGGAAGCAACCGCAGCAAATGATTGATAATCTACCAAAACCAACGATGCTCATGTCTGACCAAAAGCTCTTTCAGCCATTCGTTTCGCCGCAAACCCAGATGAAGGAATTTACGCTCAAGGCGATCCTGATGGGAAGTTTCTTCGGTGTATTGTTCGGCGCGGCTACAGTCTACCTCGCGTTGAAAGCTGGCCTTACCGTTAGTGCTTCGATTCCTATTGCTGTGTTGGCCATTACAATTGGCAGAAAGGTTTTCAATACCACCATTCTTGAAAATAATATTATTCAAACCACGGGCTCAGCGGGTGAGAGCATCGCTGCGGGTGTTGTGTTTACACTGCCAGGATTTTTGTTTCTGAGCGCGGCTGAGAATGGGCAAAGTGTCGGCTCTTCTTATTTTGACTATGTCGTCATTTTTGTGCTTGCTGTTTTCGGTGGCATGCTGGGCACACTGATGATGATTCCCCTGCGCCGATCATTGATCGTAAAAGAATATGAAACGCTTCCCTACCCAGAGGGAACTGCCTGTGCATCTGTTTTGAAAGCCGGCGAAAAGGGTGGAAGTTTTGCGCGCACTGCCTTTTACGGACTTGGCTTCTCCTTTATATATGCGCTCTTTCAAAGATTGTTCCGCGTCATTGCAGAAACACCGCAATTTGCAACTTCCGCCCGCAACAAATATTTCCCTTCCGCTCAACTGGCCGCTGATATTACACCTGAATATCTCGGCGTTGGATATATTATCGGTCCGCGCATTGCAGGTGTTTTGGTTGCTGGTAGTGTATTAAGCTGGTTCGTTTTTATTCCACTACTGGCTTCCCTGATTCCGCCGGATATGGTTGCGCTGCAACAAGTGAAACTCGGATTCTTAAAAGACATAAGTGTAGCTGGCGGCTATGGCGACTGGAACCCGGCAACACACCAGTTTGGTGATGCAGCTTCAGCAATCTATCGCGCTTATATCAGGCAGATTGGTGCCGGCGCAGTAGCCGCAGGTGGATTCATCACTTTGCTTAAGACAATTCCGACGATTGTGTCATCATTCAAGGAAAGTATTGGCGCGGTGCGGGATAAAGGCGAAGCAGCCGTGTCCCGTACTGAAAAAGACCTGAGTTTGAAAGTGGTGTTGTTCGGCAGTATCGCACTGGTATTGATCATGGCACTATTACCCATCATTCCAGGCAACAATATTTTCAATAAGCTGCTGGTTGGCCTACTGGTAGTTGTATTCGGCGCATTCTTCGTGACCGTTTCCTCACGAATTGTAGGATTGATCGGCTCCTCCAACAATCCCATTAGCGGAATGACGATTGCAACGGTCATGAGTACCTGCCTGATATTTATCGCAGTTGGCTGGAGTGGAAAATTGTATGAACCACTTGCGCTGGTGGTTGGCGGCATGGTTTGTATTGCTGCGGCAAACGCCGGTGCTACTTCGCAAGACCTCCGGACCGGCTACATTGTTGGTGCCACACCCAGGAACCAGCAGCTGGCATTGTTTATAGGCGCGATTGTGTCTTCCGTTGTGATTGGTGTTACCGTTAAGGTGCTGGATACGCCGACGCCCGACCTGGTTGCAAAAGGAATTGAACATGCTATTGGCAGTAAGTATAATGCACCGCAGGCAACACTTATGGCCACATTGATTAAAGGCATACTTTCTTTTAACCTCGACTGGAATTTCGTGTTGGTAGGCGCGTTTCTTGCCATTGTGATGGAGCTCTGCGGCGTCAAGGCGCTGAGCTTCGCAATTGGTGTTTATCTGCCGCTGTCCACCACTTTCCCCATATTTGTTGGCGGCGCAATAAAAGGTATTGTCGATTTCGTGAAGAAGAAGAGAGGTGATATTGCACATCCGGGTGAAGAAGACCTGGAGCGGGGAAATCTATTCGCCACGGGACTTGTTGCCGGTGGTGCCTTAATGGGAGTCATTTTCGCATTTCTGAATATTCCACAATCTGTCGTGGAAGGAATGAAAAAAATCAGCGCGGAAGAATCCTTAAAGGGAGCCCTGGGAGAAACCGGTTTCTATTTGCTTGGGGCGCTTTTCTTCGCTATCATGGGATATACCCTCTATCGTGTGGGGGTTAAGAAGAATGAACCGGTTGATGCATAATTCTTATACAAAATTCAAATACTCAAATTTCTTTCCCAACACCATTTGATCATCTGCGGCTAACCATTTGTTCAAAACTGTAGCGTAAACTGATTTGAAATCGATTTTATATTTCAAGTCACCATCGCTGAGATCAGAAAGGTCGGGAAGCGCATTGATTAATCCCCTTTGTTTTAAGCCCCCACTCACCAGGAACATATTATTGGCCGTCCCGTGGTCTGTACCACCACTCGCATTTTGCGAAACGCGGCGCCCGAATTCGGAAAATGTAAAGACCAGGGTATCGTTAAAGCGGCCATTGTCTTTCAGGTCCTGTACAAACGCCTTCATCGCATCATTCAATTCCTTAAAGAGTCGCTCCTGCTGCGGTTGCTGGTTAACGTGAGTGTCAAAACTTCCCAGGGAGAGATAATAGACTTTCGTATTGATGTCGGAAAAAATAAGCGATGCAACAGTCTTGAGGCTTTGTCCGAGCTGCGTCGTCGGATAAGTGGCAGAAGAGGGATGCATCTTGCTTTGTGTGAAGATGTAATCTGCACTGCTGATGGTTTCCGCCATCGTCTTATACAAGTAGTCAACCGTTTCCTCTTCAGGTTGATGCGCCGATGCGATTTCCTTGAAATATTTCTCCTGGCTGGTGCCATACAATCTCTTGGGATCTCGGAAAGCAAGGCCTTTGCTCTTCTCGCCTTTCAGCGCAAGGCTCAATACGTCGTCCACCTCCAGTGCCTGCGTGGGTTTATCGCAGCCACTGCATTGTGCATCCAGGTACCGGCCGATCCAACCGGTATTGATGTAGTCCGAGCTGCTACTGGCACTATGCCATATATCCATGCTTCTGAAGTGAGATCGATCAGGATTGGGATAGCCAACATTGTTCAGGATGCCCAGGCTGCCATCATTGTAAAAATCTTTGAATGCCGCGAGCGAAGGGTTAAGGCCCACTTCATCCGTCAATTGAAGTGCCTTGTCCTTCTCAATACCGAGCCCGGGGCGCTCGCGATAATAAATATCGTTGCGAATTGGAATTACCGTGTTCAAGCCGTCATTGCCGCCTCTGAATTGGATAACAACGACAACCTTATTGCCCGGTGGAACCAGGTTTGTTGGACGCTGTTCAAATGCCTTCAGGAATTTTGGAACCATCATCGTAGCAGTGGCAAGCGAACCAAGCTGGAGGAATTCTTTGCGTTTAATCAGCATGTTTGATAAATTTCCAGGAATTGAGGTATTAGGGTTTTGTGGTATTGTGGAACTGCCCAAATACCCTAATACCCATTTAACAAAGCTGGTATTCCGGCGTACTCATCAATTCAATCGTTGCCGATTTAATGAGATTATCACGACCAGAGATATCTGCATATTTCAATAATACATTCTTACTTAACCCTTGTCTTTGCAGCAACGTTTGCGACAACGTGTCGATCATCTTCGTCTTTTCAACCGAAGTGAAATTTTGCAGGTATATATCCCACTGCACAGAAGCACCCGCGAACCTGCTCATCATTTTTTTATAGGCTGCCGCATTCTTCCCCTTTTCTTTTGCCGTCGACTCCATATCTGCCATTCCCATTTGCTGATCGTCGTCCGACTTCGGATTGATATTCACCTCATCTGTCCCCACCAACAATTGCGGCACGCGCAATCTTAGCATAAGTGTTGAGCTGTCGATCCAATTCTTCCCACCGGGCCATCCAGCCACATTTGGGGGATAGAAAAGGATTTGCCCCAGCGCGCGCTGAAAAAGCAATTGAATATCGGGATTGCTAAACTCCATGGGAAGCATCCGGCGGATGCCCACCAGCAATTCCACCGGTGATTTGATCCGATTACCAATATTCTTCGGATCATAAAACCAGTCGCTGGAATAAACCGTTTCTATTAACCGCGAAATATCATATCCTGATTTATAGAATTGATCGGCAAGGGATGTTACAATAGCTTCATTGGGCACTTCATTTACGAAGTATTTATAAATCTTCCTGGTGATGAATTGCGCTGTTTTTTTATTCTCTAACAGGATGTCGAGAATATCTTCCCCGTCAAAATTCCCGTGTTTACCCAAAACTGTTTTCTCTCCGTCATCATGCCACTGTTGGCGGAATACAAATTGTCCGCCCCCGTCGAATCCCCATCCTGTAAAAGCCCTTGCAGCCTCTTTAATATCATTCTCTGTATAGTTACCCCTGCCCATCGTAAACAATTCCATCACTTCCCTTGCAAAGTTTTCATTAGGATGTTGCTTACGGTTCTGCTGATTATTTAAGAAGGCAATCATAGCCGCGCTCCTCGAAACCTCTTTCAGAAGCGTCCTAAAATCACCCAATGCATTTTGACGTATTATATCGAGCAACTGC
>Ga0163163_10000420_pt1 | contig 39253 bp, 31 predicted proteins | sample S65metaG_FD_119766 | JGI IMG/M metagenome (GOLD analysis project Ga0163163, IMG submission 119766) | Switchgrass rhizosphere microbial communities from Kellogg Biological Station, Michigan, USA - S6-5 metaG | ecosystem: Host-associated > Plants > Roots > Rhizosphere > Soil | place: USA... | reverse complement strand
GCAATTATCCGTCGCGGTGATCGACACCAAACAGTGCGGTATGCTTGACAGAACCGGGTTGCAACCCATGTTCGTGCTCGCAGGACAATTCACAAACACTGGCGGTGTTGTGTCTTCAATCCAAGCGTAACTCACAGTGCATGGGGCGGATTGATTTGTGCAACCGTCCGACGCGGTCAACGTAAAGCTTTGGTTGCGCTGACAGCCGTTTGTTACCACCGGTCCAGCAATGCAATCAAGCGTTGGTGCACCGCAATTATCGGAAACCGTCACCGCTGCTTTGGCAGTGACGCATGTGGGTCGCGTCGGATTGCACTGCAGATTTATCGTAGCGCTTGGACAGGTGAGCACAGGTGAAGTTGTGTCTACAAAAGTAATGTGCTGGACGCAGGTGGAGAAATTCCCGCAGGCATCGGTCGCCTTCCAGGTCCGATCGATCCCTGGGCCAGAGCAATTAGTGGCTGCCGCCGAAGCGCTGAACGTAATCACAATCGGCGCCGGACAATTGTCGGTGGCCGTCGCCACGCCAGTGTTGTTCGTGGCAGTGGACGCGCCGCATTCCAATTGCTTATCGGGCGGGCAAGTGATAACCGGAGCCGTAGCATCGGCATAGGTAATCGTCTGATCGCAACTGACCGTGTTGCCACAAGCGTCTGTCGCTGTCCAGGTTCGTACGACCTTTGCCTGCCCAGTGCAATTAGTCACAACTGGGACCTCGGTGAAACTAATAGTCACGGTGCTACAGGCATCGGTAGCTGTCATCGTACCGCTGGACTGTCCGCATTGTACCGTGATGTCCGGCGGGCAGAAGGTAATCGTTGGCGGGACAAGGTCCACAGTCCAGCTGATGACTTGCACACATGTGTTGGAGTTGCAGCCATCGCTGGCGGTATAGGTAATCGTACGCGTGCGCAGACAGTTGTTGGTTACGGTTACCTGGTTGCAGGTGATAGTCGGGCTGCCGCAATTATCGGTCGCCGCGACATTGCTGGCGCTGAGATCGCATCCAGGAATATTGGTCGGGTTACAACCCAGGTTCATGTTCGTCGGGCATTTGGTAAACACCGGAGCGGTGGTGTCGTTGACCGTAATGGTTTGGACGCAGCTCGAGCTGTTGCTGCAACCATCCGTCGCGTGGTAAGTCCGTGTGACGGTGAAATTGTTCGGGCAAGTGCCTGGGGTAACAACGTCGGTATCGTGGGTTATCGTTACCGGTCCGCCGCAGTCATCAGTGGCTACCACCGCTGAATCATTCGGCGCGGGCACCTGGCTTGCACATTGCACAGTGATATTTGTAGGGCAACTCGTAATCACAGGCGCATTAGTGTCCACAAAAGTGATAAGTTGGACGCAAGTCGAGAAATTGCCGCAACCATCTGTCGCCTTCCAAGTGCGGCTGATTCCCGGTCTGCTGGTGCAGTTAGTTGCTCCGGGCGCATCGGTGAAGGTAATGGCTATCTGTGCCGGGCAATTGTCCGTGGCAGTGGCGAAGCCTGTGTTCGTAGGGTTGATCGAGTCGCCACAGTTCACTTGTTTGTTGGGCGGGCAAGTGATGATCGGCGCCGTTCCGTCCAAATAAGTGATTGTTTGCTGGCAGGTGGCGACGTTGCCACACGCGTCTGACGCCATCCAGGTGCGCACAATCTTTGCCTGAGCTGTACAATTAGTGGTTACGGGAATATCGTTAAAAGTGATCGTCACCGTGCTGCAGGCGTCTGTCGCAGTCATGGTCCCGGTAGCGTCCCCACATTGCACGACAGCGTCAGGCGGGCAGAAGGTAATCGTCGGCATGGTAACATCTCTGACCCAAGTGTACGTGATGTTGCAGGGCGTTGAGGTGTTATTGGCTTTATCGATTGCCGTGAGGGTAAAGGTTTGCGCTCGCTCACAGCCGTTGGTTTGGATGGTGCCGGCAACACAGTTGGTCGTTGGGTTAGAATCGCAATTGTCTGAAACTGTCACTAACGCCGCGGCATTAGCACAGGTCGGAAGCGTCGGGTTGCAACCCAATGAAATGGGCGAGGTAGGGCAGTTATGAATCACCGGAGCCGTCGTATCTTTTATCAGGAGCACGTCGTTGCCGTCTCCGCCAGCATAAACAATCTTAAAGTCCTGCCCACCAATGGTAATCGTCGAGCCATTAGAAAACATTCCATTGACCGAGTCTGTGCTGTCGTTGGCGATGATAGTCAGGCTGGCACAATCGGAGTAGGCAAAACTGGCGGTGCCACTCAAAGTGGCGCCACCGAGGGTGACTGTGCCGTTAACGATGAGCTGGTCGTAGCCACTTCCGGGCGCCGGGCCGGTTAGTTCGATGTCGAGGGTATCACTCGCTCCAAGTGTGAGGTTTCCGTTAATGGTAACTTGAGCCGGGCTTTCACCAGGCGCGAGGGTAACAGTCCTGGCAGTCGCATCGACATTTTCTGTGTACGCTCCGGCGACGATCTTTACCGTGCCGCTCGACGCCACCAGGCCGATGCCTTCACCAATTCGACCTGCCACGCCCGATTGCGGGCTCGCGGCATCCACGACGACTGTGGAAAAGTCGCCCTGGAAGCCATTGCACGGATCGGCGCCGACGTCGGTACTGACTATGAGCCACGGGGTATAATCGATAGCTCCGCCAGCAGTCCCTAACTTAGTAGGCACTCCTGCCGAGGTAGCGATCCCCCACCAATTACCCGAGGCGTCGAGGACAGCGTCGCTGTCGTTGTTGGCGCCTTCCCGTGCCACCGCGAATGAATCCATCACTCCAAAAGTGTTTCCATTGACATGAATGTCGCTGTTGGCGGGGAATCCATATCCGTCATCGACGAGGCGAACACCAACGTCGGCGGTGATGAACTCGTTGTTGGAGATCGCCACCCCGGTGTTGGCGCTGCCAAGACGGATGCCGGATAAGTTTGGTGACGAGATCCGATTGCTCGAAAATGTACCATTCGTGATCCCGAGAGCATAGATGGCCGAACCAGCGGGGTTGCTATGGAAATAGTTGCCACCAACCGTCAAACCAGAATTGTTGCCGGTACCGGTTGCTGCGATGAGCAAAGGATTGTTCTGGGTATGTCCAGTGAACTCGTTATCGAGGATTCGAAGGTTGACACTGGCATCCACGTAAATGCCGGCGCCTTCGGAAGCACAGCTGCACAGAAGGTTATTTGAGTCGATCCGGTTTCTCTGGATGATGGTCGGCAACGGGCCGCTGCAATTTGCGAACACGCCAATCGTGTTATTGGTGATGATATTGTTCAGAACCTTGTTGTTGTCCCATTGGTTGTGAAGATCGATACCGGAATGGGCCGCATCCGCCGATCCGCCCTGAATGGTAAAGCCATCAAGGGTAATGCCGCTGCTGTCAAATTCGATAGCCGTTTCCGTTCCATTGCCGTCGATAACAGATTCAGCTCCGCGGAGCGCGCCACCATTGCAGGTGGTTCGAGGATCAATGCCGGCATTAGCGCCATTAATGGTCATCGGGACGGTCACATGAATAAGCTCTGGGTAAGTGCCAGCAGCAACTCTGAGCGTGCCCCCGGATGCGGTGGCGTTTACACCGGCTTGGATCGTAGCAAAGGCATCGAGACCCACGATGTGCGGTCCAGGCTGGCCGTCGTCCGGAAAGTTCACCGGGGTGCCGTCAGGTTCGCCGATATAACCAGCATCGACAACGGTCGATGTCGCCTTTTGAGCAACAATCACCCTGAAACTGCAGCTTACAGGCTGGCCACAGGCGTCCTGCGCCGTGCAAGTCACGGTATTTGTTCCAACAGGAAAAGTGCTCCCGCTCGAAGGAGTGCAAGTCACGGTCGGCGCGGTAGGCGAGCAACCATCGGTTGCGGTCGGCGCGGAGTAGACCACAACCGCGCCTGCCGCGCTGGACGTAGTAATATAGATATCGGCTGGGCACGGAGTCAAAGTAGGCGCCGTTGTATCGTTCACCGTGATGGTCTGATCACAAGTGGTACTTCCGCAGTTGTCTGCGATGACATAAGTCCGAGTAATAACGAATTGATGCGGACAATTGCTGGAGCTGATCGCATCTACGGCACCGACCGCCAGACTGCCGCAAGTAGCGTTAATGCTACCGCCCTGGGAAATGAAGGTGGCAGAATCAGTCGCGGCAGCGGGGACCAAAGAGGCACATGATACCGGCACGTTAGGCGGGCAGGTTGCCGTTGGTGGCCCCCCGCTAGCCTCTGCGTGTTGACAAAGACTCAGAAGTAGTAGTGCTACTGCCGAAGTTTTTCCCCAGCATAAATAATCTGATATCGAGCGCGCGAACAGGGTTAGGCTCCTCGAAAAATGTTGAACGACTTTCATAACGATGGTGTAGGAATTAAGGGAACGGTTGTGAACTATTGTCCAGGCTTCTGAAAAGGGGGAACTTGAAAGGAAAGGGAGAGTAGCCGGCACTAAAAAATCTTTCGCGATGGCAAACGCAAAACAACCTTGAAGCAAGTTCTCTTATCCAAGTTCCACTGCCTAAAACGTTCATTCTGCCAAGGTTCCCAATCTGAAAAAAATGCCACACCCCTGGCATAAGCACACAAAACCACGGGGGCAGTATTTTTTCTTTTAGTTTGGGCGAGCATGAAGGAGTCTAAAGAGATTGTCAACGATAAAATGGAAGCAACAAGTGCTTTTACTATTGACATCTAAACGCTTCTTGGATAACCTCAAGACAGAATAACCCAGTCCGTCTTTAATAATCATAGAGAGAACAACGTAACTCCCAAACCTCGAACCTCAGGATCACAGATGAACTATCAACGCTCCCAAAACAAGTATCACCTTGTTTCGCAGTGGATCGCAGCACTGCCATTTCTAACCCTTTGTCTATTTTGTTTGCCCGCGTCAGCAAGAGTATTGGATAATTTCAATGACAACGTAAAAACTGCCTGGGCAGATACCGCAAACGGAGGCACCATTACTGAATCAGGGGCAAGATTCAATATTACCACGGCTACTGCCAATGGTTCCTTAAGCTATAGCAAGAAGACTTCCGAATCATTTTCAATCGCAGTGAGTCATACGCTCGAATTCCGAGTAGATTCCATTAACTCTACACCAGGCAACGGCGACCCTAATCCAGTGGCCATTTTGGCCTGGGTTCCAACAGGCGGAGCAGTTTTGTCGGATGGATATGCTTTCAGCGCCGGGGCTAACGACATCAAGATTTACAAAGGATCGACGGCCATTTATAGCACCAACTTCGCCACTGCTATCCAAAACACCAACACCACTTTGGTACTGCGCCTGACTGAAACGGGTGGGAACGTGAGCATCAATGTCCGCGTTTATAACAAGGCCAATGGCTCTGGCAGCCTAAAATTTGAGCATACAGTTGTTGATTCAACCGGGCCTTTGCTGGCAACGAGCGGCAATGCTTCCTTAGGCGTATTAAATCAAGCTGGAGCATTCGGTTCGACCGTTGTCTTTGATGATCTTCAGGTTTTTGATCTAAACAACACCCTGGCGGACGATTTCAATACGAGTGACAACCTTGCCGGCTGGAGCAAGTTTGGTTCCGGTGGCAGCAGTCAAAGTGAAGCGACTGGCCAACTCGAACTCAAAACTGCTGCGCAGGCTGCAACACTCGTTTCGGCAATCTTCTCCACACCCCAAACCTACAAGATCGTTGATGGAAGTCGGTTGGAGTTTAGCGTGACTGTGGTGGACAATCCTAACAACCAGGGCGCCTATGCCGTTATGGGTTACCTCCCTTCAACAGCAGGTGCGGCGGGTCTTATTGCTTATTTCGTGTCCACTCTGCAGGGCACCGGAGGAAATAATATCTTCCTTGGCAAAGAATTTAATCGGTACTTTGCTGCTGTCGACGACGATATAGTAGTTGTCCCCAATAACGTCCGCTACACGCAAACCTATACGGGTGAGGGAACCAGCATCAGGATAGACACTCGAATTGAAAACCTTGCGATCACGGACGTTAACGATCCGGCGCGCCTATTGTTCCAAAACACCTTTGTTGATACTGCAGGTAATGACGGCACTGCGCCGAGTGGTGATACTCGCAACGTCGGCACCGGAGCAGGCGGCGCTTACATCGGCTTCGATGGGTTTTTCATCATCGAAGTGTTTAACGCCGGCACACCTCTTGGTGCAGACGCATTTTTTGATGATGCCCGGGTCAGCCAAACAACACCCGTCAATGGCGCGCCCCTGCCGGGAAATTTTTATCCGGCCAATGGTTCGAATTTCGTATCACTGGCTAGTTCAAATACAGTTCAGTTCCATGTCGCCGATGACGTGGATACGCCGGTCACTAACATCGCTCTGACTCTTAATGGTGTCCGTTATACCAATGGTTCGCCTGGCGTAACTATCACACCCAGCACAGCCGCGGCTTCTAAAGATCGCACCTTCACTCTGACGGGGGCTTTGAGCCCGAATGTGAATTATGTCGGCAAGATCGATGCGGCGGATAATGTCGGGTTGGCTGCGCCTTCGACACCCTTGCTTTTCGACACTTTCCTCACAAGCAACCTGCAAGTCGAATCGGAGGAATATAACTTCAATAGCGGTGTATCTATAGAAAACCCAATCTTAGTTGCCGAACAGAGCACCGATGCCACGTTCGCGTACAATAGCCAGGTAGGTGTTGCTGAGGTGGATTACCATGATAATCGTGGCTCGACTGGGCCTGGTTATGACGTGGACCATGCGTTTCGAACTGAGGATGCGGTTCGCACTTCCCGAGCAGGAGATCCTCGCCGTCAAAAATATGTCGCCGCCGGTCCGAGCGGCGATCTTGGATATAATGAAATGATGGTCCAGGATATCCGCGAGAATGGCGCTGGTGGGCCGGATTGGTTGAATTACACACATAATTACCCGGCAGGCACTTACAATATCTATTTGCGTCAAGCGCAATACCTTATGCCGCAATCGCTCGTAACGATGGAAAGAGTGACCAGCGGTGCAAATACAACTACACAAACTACCTCGCCTTTGGGCAGTTTCCTTGGTTTCGATACCGGGTTCGATGTCTATCGCAATGTACCGCTTACCGATGGCAGTGGCGCTCCTGTGATAGTGCGATTCACCGGGTCGGCAGACACCCTGAGACTGACGGGGCGCAATACCGGAAATGCGGATGATCAGGTAGGCATACTATTTTGGAACTATTTCGTTCTGATTCCAGTGCCCGATCCCGGTCCCCTCCGTCCGTTTGTCAGCTCGGTTTCGCCGCTCCCTGGTTCAAGCATCATCACGGTGACTCCAGTGATTACCGCCTCGATTGTCAATCGTGACACTACTGTCGGAGCAGTTTCATTGCAGGTTAATGGCACAACGGTAGGAGCTACGGTTACTCCTAACGCAACGGGTGCAGATGTTTCCTATACCCTGCCTTTACCGCCAGTAGGTTCGATAATTACGAATACGTTGATTTACACGGACAGCGGAAGCGTAACTCAATCAAACACCTGGACGTTTACAATCAGCTACACGTTATTGCGCGCGAGCAACAGTTTACCTGTAGGTTCGTTGACTACCCGAGGATTTGACTATCGCATGGTGCAAACGGATGGCGCTACTTTGGGAAATAGCATCCAAAGAGCCGAAGCACAGTTGGCAATTCCTTCAATATACCCCATCGATAGGACCTGGAGAACCAATATCGATGTGCTCAATTGGAGCGACGGCGGTGCGCCGTGGGTGCCAGGGCTGGATGATGGTCCATCTGGATATCCCTCCGGAAATTATGAGAATATCTCAACCGAGATTTATGCTTATCTCGAGCTAACGGCTGGTCCGCATCGTTTCCGTCTCTCCTCGGATGATCGCTTCCAGATGGTCTCGGGCACTAATCTGACCGACAGGGCGGGGACTGTTCTCTTCGTCTCACCTGGTAACACTGTGGGCAGTGCCACATATGACGTCGTCGCCGAAGCTGACGGACTTTATCCAACCCGCACAATTTGGGAGGAAAACGGCGGTGGCGCTCGCTTGCAGGTGTGGACAGTGAATTTGACCACAGCAGCGGATGAAGACTTCCTGAACGGTCCTTCCAGCAGCATAAAAGCCTGGTTCCCGAGCGCAATTCTCCTTGTCTCGGCCGCGACGGTCAATGGTCCTTATGTCACGGATAACACAGCGGTCATCGATCAGAATGCGAAGACAGTGACCGTTCCGAAATCAGGATCCGCGAAGTTCTACAAACTCCTGACCGTAGGCACCAGCAATACGACCATCACCAGTACTAAAGTATCTGGAGCGAACATCGTAATGACTTATCAGTTCGTGCCTTAATAAGCAGTCTCTCACAACGGCCGACTCTTCGGAGTCGGCCGTTTTTTGCGTACTGGTTCAGAAACCGGTTAGGGCAAATCCAATCGAACATCGAATGATCAGCACAGATGAACGACAAAAATTCAAATGCCAAGAGACATGCTTGAAGTACGTCGGAAAAGTAAAAAGTAGAGGACGCCTCAGCGACCAACAGCCATTTCGAGTGGAGGTTGGCCTGTCGCTCCTAACCGAGCTTTAGTTCATTTGGACCTGGTCTGCAATATTCGCTCTAGATTCTTCCCAGCAATCTTGTCGTCCGGGTTAATGCGAAGGGCCGCCTTAAAATGGGCTTCCGCTTGCTCCAAATCCCTTTGACGCAAAAAAATCAGGCCTAGACTTCCTTCTGCCTCGTAATCCTCGGGATTTAGTCGCACCACATTCTCAAAGGCTCGCCGTGCTTCCGGTAACCTGTTTTGACGCAGGAAAATAAAGCCTAGTTCGTAATAAGCGCGGTCATAGGAAGGGTCAGCTTTGATAGCAGCTTGAAAATGATTCAAGGCCCTTTGCACTTCACCAAAATAGAATTCGGCTCTGCCGGCTTTAGTATGAGCCTCGGCATCATTTGGATCCTGGGACACGCGAAATTCGTTGTAATCAATCGTAAGCTTTCCCAAATGTTGATAGAAATCCCGCGCGAGAATATTACGGTCTGTTTCATTGCGGGGAAGAACCTGAAGCCACAACTCGCCCATTTCATTGGTGGTTTGGGAACCATGTTTGACACGCTGTGGAGGCTGATTTGGATTGCGGACGTTCTCCCGAGTATTGTCGTATATCCATTTCATCTCAAGAGTGGTCCCCTTTGGTAGAGCAATCGGATTGGCATAGCGGTAATCACCTTGCCAGTTAAAATCCCAATTCGGAATTTTGATGAGATTCTGCTTTGTGCCAGCAGGCGATGAAGCCCATCCCTCGACGCTTTTACCCAAATAATGCGCGTGAGGAGAAACTCCGATAACAGTAACATCTATTGGCAATGTATAGCGGTCCTCCACAGTGTAATCTTTAGCTCCAGCCGGAATATCAATGCGAAGAGCGTTAAGATTGATGCGAAAAGCGCGGTTCGTAGGCGGCTGTGATGTAAAATAAAACCCAAGAGCCGGTTCAACCCGCTCAGGTTTGCCGCTCGGGTGTAAATGCAATTGGAGGACAACGTCGGAATTTGTTTCCAAAGTCCATGCCAGGCCAGGAGGAGCCAGAAGTGGAACCTTTCCCGGTTGCCATCCGAGAAAGTGGCCATCCGGCATGACCGCTGTTTCAGGCAGGAGCATGCCGTCAAAACCTGGCGGGTTTTCTTTTGCGGCACGCACTCTCGAAAGACGCGTGGAGTCCACGGTAATAAAAGCATGGTGCACGACCTTCCAATTTCCCGGCAGAAATTCAACGCCGTGCACATACTTTCTTTCCGAAATGGGAATAGGAATGACTAAGTTGCGATAAACATCCTTGCCTTCGGCAGCAAGCGGATAAGGTTGCGGCACTTTCACAACCAGGTCGGGCGTGCCAAGTCGCCAACCTTCCGTCCAATTAGGTAAGGCTGACAAGTCTTGTGACGATCCTTCCAAGGCCCCTTCTTCGACCCAACGGCGAATAATACCAATTTGTTCCATCGTCAAACTTCGATCGTTAACAAATTCAACCAACCCTCTTTCAGGCAGCCACGGTGGCATCAACCGCTTTTCAACGACCTCAGCGATCTGTTGAGATCGCTTTTTGACGTCCGCATAGGTCAGCAAATTGAAGGGTCCGGCCTGGCCGGGCCGATGACAGGTCGAGCAATGCCGGAAAACAAGAGGTGCAACATCTTTATTGAAGGTGACCGTTCCGCTCGATTGAGAAGTTTTGCCTAATGGCGCCTCCGGCTTGTCCGCGGCCGCAGTCTGAAAAAGGAACAGGCAAAACAAAAACAAGCTGGCGTGGCACCTTTTCATCCTTCAAGTCGCAGAAATGGATTGGCTATTCGAGTTACTCGGCAAGCAGTCGCGCCACTTTTCCCATCAAGGCCGGGTCTATACGCATGCGCTCTCGGGCAAGTTCGTTACGGCGCCGGGTCAAAGCGCCCTGCAAGGTCGTCAGTTCAGACTCCCGTTGAGGCACAATGACCAGAGTAATACTGCCCATCTCATCCTTCGATTCTTCACCCCAGGTTACCCGAGTCGGAGTTTTCGAAGGGTTGCGCGGATTCTCTGCAGAGTTATCCCAATGAATTTCCACATCCAGGCGAGTTCCCGGGGGGAGCGGGATCAATTCCTGAAAAAAATAGCTGTCTTGCCAGGCAAAATCCCAATCCTTGATGGATAGCAGCGTCTTTGTTTCGCCTTCAGGCAACGTTGCAGTCATCTTCATAATTTTCCCAAGATAATGGGCGTGCGCACCCACACCCACCGCATCCACAGCTACCGGTAGCGTGTACGAATCGCGAAGCACGAAATCCTTTTCTCCGGGTGGGATGTCGAGACCGGAAAAGAGCGAGTAGGCCGGGGGCATCTGGATTCGAGCTAACGTTCGTTCGGGCGTCTTTTTGGCGAAGTAAAGACCAATGACCGATTTCTCCTCCAGGGTCTTTCCAATGGGATGAAAATGATATTGCACAACCAGATCGGAACCTTTGGGAACTCGCAAAGCAAGGCCTTCGGGAAAGAAGTGGGGTTGAGCCCCCACTGCCCAGCCGCCAAGAGGAATGCTCGCGCCCCCGGCGCGCATGCCGCCGAAACCGGGCTCAGTACCTTGCTGCGCTTTCTCATGCAGTCGTCCATTTGGATCAGCGAAGTACAGAACATGATGAACGACCGCGCGCGCGGAGGGATGCATCTCGATAGCGGTGATCCACTTTTCTTCCGTGAGGCCTAGCGGCACTGCGATATTGCGGTAGATATCCGGACCTTCTGCCGGGACATGGTACGTTGCGGGCATTTCGACGATCAGATCGGGTTCACCCAAACGCCATCCGGACTCGAATTTTGGAGGTTCAACTTTTTCAGCCCCGTTCCCCTCCGCCATGCCACCCTTGACCCAGGCCTGAACCAATGCAATCTGTTCGTCACTCAAACGCCGGTCGTCACGATACGAAAATGATCCAGGCTCTGGCTTCCAAGGGGGCATCGCGCGCGTGGCCAACACTTTCGCAATCGTCTGGCCCTTCTTTGAAACATCCTGATACGACAAAAGCGGAAACGGCGCGGCTTCACCTTGACGATGACAGGCCGCGCAATGCCGGTAAATAATCGGCGCAATATCGTGATTGAAATTTAGCTGAGTACCGGCGGTGGCCTTTTGCATGGCAATCGGCAATACAAAGAATAGAGCTGCGAGTATTCGCATGGTAACATTAGGTCAAAAAAATGCTGGTCCAGCCAGTTAAATTCATTCCCATTATTTTGGATCCTGTATCAGGCATCCAATGGCCTTGGTTCTTTTCGCCCTTATTGGCCTGTTGAGGCTGATTGCGTCCAAGGCCTCGCGCAAATCGTGTTGAGTAGCTGCGTTTCGCTTTTTGCCCAGCCCTGCATACAGATCATCGATCCGGCCCTGGTATCGGACCTGCCCATTAGGCCCCACGACAACCGCTTCCGGTGTGACACTGGCTTTGGCCCATTGAACGAGGCGATGCTGAGGATCCAGTAAAACAGGCGCGGGTAGACCGTATTCACCGGCATGTTTTTTTGCCATTGGCCTGGTCAGATCCGGGTCCACTTGCACGATGTAAAATGAAAAATTTGTGTAACTCCCCGATATCCGAGCGATCTCCGGCGCGTAACTGTTGCAAATGGGACAATCGTGCCAATAGAACAACAAAACAGTTCCCAATCTTTCATTCACCTGAAGCGGACGGTGCGGAATGTCATTGAGGTCATAAAATAGAAGATCGGGAGGCCTAATCGCGCCAGCACATAATTCAACAGTGAGCCACAGGATGGCACCTGACATTCCCATAAAGGTTCGGTGGTGAATCACAGCCGACAGTTCAAATGTATTGTATTTTTGATTAAGATATCGAGAATATTTGAACGAAACGAGGGCGGCCTTCCGTATTTCTGAATTACCTGCGTTTCTGAAGTGGCGTTATTTGATTTAAACACTCGAACGCTTCCTATCGAGGTGCTTCCTCAACATTTGTTTACGGTCACGAATCGGAAGATACCCTCGCTTTTTCTGCCATGCCCAAATTTGTGCTTTGGTTTTCCAACTGGCATTCTTATCCAACTCATCGTCGGATTCAACATCTGGCCCATAAACGATGTCCAAGTCGCCAATGTACAGGGCCCACTTTTCAAGAATATCAAAAAACTCCAGGCAACGTTCTCCCGCGTAACCAGCCGAAGTACAGAGGTCCAACCCGTGCCGATCCGCATCGCATTCCGTCTGCGGGCCATACACCAGACGTTCCAACCCGTGAAAAAACAACGCGAATAGAGCAGCTCCAGGAAGTCGAATAATCTTGTCTGTCCAACCGTGAAAGAGCGCAACATGGCCCAAGTCATGATGAGCTATTTCATGGCCCACGACAAAAGCGACTTGCTCATCGGTGGAGCAAATCTGATATAAGCGACGTGAGAAGTAAATGTATTGTCCAGGTGCCGTAAAAGCTGTTGCCTCTTCCAGCCAGGGAATCTCGACGAACAATCGACCTGCTGCCGGCCGACCAGCTTGCAGGTGGTCTTCTACTCGACGGATTCGGTCAATGGCCCAAGGCGCGTCCTCAATGGTAACAGAGTCCACCATCTCTTTGTGGAGCCACTCGCCAAAGCTCTTGCCCGGTTCAAACTCAAAATCATGTCCCATTGCGAAATGGGCTTCGCACCTACAATTCCCTAATCCGAAAGAACCTCTGAGGCACAATCGAGGGTTCGCTCAAGCTCATGATCGACCCGTCGCCAGGCCGCGAGCTCAGTTCTATCCAGGTTGGATCGCTGAGATTATCCTTACATTCGAGACGGTACGCTTTGCCGACACGGGTTTGCACTGAAACGCTGAAGACCCCATTGGTCCAAATGGGATTCTGCGCAAAAAGTGGGAGCGCCGGAACGTCGTCCGGAAGAATCGCCACGTTGTGAGTTTTGCCTGCAGCAAAAGCCAGAACATTTGAGATTCCTGCTGGAGTATTTGTTTGCCCATCCAGGCCCGCGCCCCAAACCATCAGTGTTCCATTGCCCTGCAGAGCAATGTTGTGCTCATACCCGGCCGAAATGGCAATGATGTTGCTCAACCCAGCAGGCACATCGCTTTGGCCCGAATTGTTACGTCCCCAGGCGCTCACTGTGCCGTCGCTCTTCAATGCCAGGCTATGGTAGCCGCCACAAGAAATTGCCACAACATTGGACAATCCTTCCGGGATATCTGCCTGACCATCCGCATTAAGTCCAAACGCAACCACGGTTCCGTTGCTCTTTAGCATCAGATCGTGATCTGACCCGGCGGCAATGGCCATGATATTGGTCAGGCTCTCGGGAAAACCTTTCACCAAATAAACTCCTGCATCCGTATCATAGTATTGCCCCCAATTAGTGAGGGTCCCATCGTTCAGCAACGCTACACTGTGTTCTCCTCCGGCTGCAATCGCTGTGACATTGGACAATCCCTCCGGAACTGTGCTCTGTTGATGCGTGTTGCGCCCCCAGGCTGTGACGGAACCATCCAAAGTCAGCGCAAGGCTGTGATAAAAGCCACCGGAGACCGCGACGACATTGGATAAGCTTCCGGGTACGTTGGTTTGCGAGTAAGAATTGTTACCCCAGGCCAGAACCGTCTTATCACTCAGCAGGGCGAGGTTATGCGAGGAGCCGGAGGCGATGGCCAGTGCGTTGGTAACGTCTGACGGTACATTTGTTCCTGGCCCGGAGCCCCATGCAATGACTGTGGCTGCTGTGGAACGTATGGTGGGCACAAGAATGAAAAGACAAAATACGAGCAGTTTTCGACTGTCGGTTTTCATACGAGTTAATCCTGTTGGCGGTTGAATCCAATCACAAAATGCTCAACAACGCACGATCTTTTTTAATAAATTTATGGGACATCCCCCGGTCCTCCTGGCCCTCGGAACTGGGCTTTAAGGTGCCGCGCAGAAGCGTATGGAGTGCGGCGGCACGACGACGCTTTGGCTTCACGCTGCGCATGAGATACAGTTCAGTTCTGAACAAAATGGCGAATACACTTGAGTGTCATAAGCACGGTGAAGCCAAAGCGGGGACGTGTCCCCGCACTCCAAAAGAGCGGTGTGCGATCGTCACTCTAATCGCACGCGCCAGGGACGTTCTGGTTGCGTGCATCTGGCGGCCAGTTTACAGTCGAGGCTGAATGAAGCCGACGCAGCCGGTTGTATCTGGTCAGGGCAGCCACGCTCAATTCCAGGAAACGCGCTGGACCACGGTGTTGGCTGCTATCGATCCTTCCGCGTCCGCCTTCAGCGAGGCATTGAACAAGCTTTGCCGCACCTATTGGTACCCGCTTTATGCCTTCGCCCGACGCAGCGGTGTTTCGCCACACGACGCGGCGGACTTAACGCAATCATTTTTCAGCCTGCTGTTTGAGAAAAGCCGGCTCAAGGGTGTCGATCCGGCGAAAGGAAAATTCCGTTCTTTTCTCCTGGCCTCGTTCAAAAACTTCCTTCACAACGAATGGGACAAGCAACATGCACAAAAGCGTGGCGGAGGACAGGAGCTCCTTTCACTGGATCAAGACATTGCCGAGGAACGTTACCAGCTTGAGCCCGCCACCCAAACTTCCGCCGAGCAGCTCTATGACATGCAGTGGGCAGTGACTCTGGTCAACGCAGTGATCGAGGAGTTGCGAGCGGATTACGCGCGGACGGGGGAAAGCGCACTTTTTGAAGCGCTCCAGCCCTATTTGACGGGGGAGGTTCCCGACGGCCGTTTAGCTGAGATCGCGACCGGTCTTGGCCTCAATCCGAGCACACTTAAATCAAACCTCCACCGGCTGCGTCGTGAGGAGTTTGGCGCTCGCCTTCGACAACAGGTTCGCCACACGCTGGCTAATCCCACCGAACAGGATGTACGGGATGAAATCCGCCATCTGTTTACGGTGATTAGCAGATGATCCCTCCATGCCTGAAAGGCAAACATGTTCGAGTTGTGGCTCATTGATTCCCGCCGGGGCGCCGGCCGGCCAATGTGTCAAATGCCTGCTTGGTTACGCTGACGAGAGCAACAGCAGCGAAGGAACAATCCAAAATCTCTCTACAGGAGGATCAACCTTGATGGCAGTCGGTGAAGGATTCGTCCCGGATTGGAAGGCTCAAGAAATAGTGCAGAAGGGTTTCGGTGACTTTGAGTTCCTAAGTGAAGGTAAAGAAGGGGGCATGGGTGTGGTCTATCGGGCCCGCCAGATCAGCCTAAACCGGATCGTTGGCTTGAAAATGATTCGCGCGGGCAATTTTGCGACTGAAAGGGATGTGCAGCGGTTCCGAATGGAGGCCGAGGCGGCCGCAAGTTTGAATCATCCGCACATCGTCCCTATTTACGAAATCGGCGAGCACGAGGGGCGGCATTATTTTGCGATGAATTGGATCGAGGGCAAAAGCCTCTCAGAAGCGCTCGCCGGATCTCCTTTGCCGGGCGCTGACTCGGCTTCCGCAAAATTGATGGTTAAAATTGCGTGGGCCATTCACCACGCCCACGAACGAGGTATTCTGCATCGCGACCTTAAGCCGGCTAATATTCTCATCGATCGACAGGGTGAACCGCATATTACGGATTTTGGGCTGGCCAAGCGGTTGGAGGGGCATTCGGAAATGACCGCCAGCGGCGTCATTATGGGCACGCCCAGCTACATGTCGCCAGAACAAGCTGAGGGAAAAAATCGACAGCTTACTACTGCCAGCGACATTTTCAGTCTCGGCTCGATTTTATACCAGTTGCTCACCGGAAAAACCCCGTTTGCTGGTGAAACGGGTTTTGAAATTATCAAGCGGGTGATCGAGTCAGAGCCAGCCCGTCCGCGCGAGCTGAGTTCCAATATCGATCGCGACCTGGAAACGATTTGTTTAAGATGCCTCCAGAAACAACCGCAACGCCGCTACCTGTCAGCCGGTGGCCTGGCCAGGGACCTGGAAAATTGGCTGGAAGGCAAACCGATCGCTGCCCGGCCCGTGAGTGATTGGGAGCGGCTCTGGAAGTGGGTGCGGCGTCATCCAGCCATCTCCGGGTTATCCTCAGCCATTGTCATGAGCATCCTGGTGGGTCTCTTCGCCGTGAGCTGGCAATGGCGACTGACTGCCGAGGCCAATGTGCGGCTCCAATCGCAACGCGCTGATAATTTTCTTGCCGCAAACAAAGCCTACCTGGCTCTGGATACACTCGCTCAAATGCTGAGAAAGGATCCGAAAAACCGCGTTGCTGCCGAACGGCTGATCAACATTTTGAACCAGCGAGTTTTTCTGATTCCAAAGTACGACAACTCGGTATCTAACAACCTTCCTGCATCCTCCCCAACAGATTGTTTGAGCAGGGACGGCAAGCTCAGGGTGAGCCGCCAGGGATCACGATCTTTCAGCGTCATGGACGTGAATGGGAGCAACACCATTTCTTTGGTTAGCAATGCTCATTCCGGGCCGATTCGAAGCCTTCGGTTCAGCCCGGATGGCCAGCGCGTCATCAGCGCTTCGGCAGATTCGATTGCAAAAGTCTGGAGTACCCAAACTGGCCGATTGCTTTACAGCCTCACTAATAAGCACGCGGTGATGTGGGCGGAATTCAGTCCTGATGGCTCGACCATTGTCACGGCCACAGAAGCACCAGAGGCCGTAGCACGGCTTTGGGATGCCGATACCGGCGTTCCCACTCTGGCCAACCCAATGTCCCATGAACACGGCACCATTAACAGGGCTCATTTCAGTCCAAGTGGCAAGTTACTGGTAACCGCTTCGGACGACGGCACTGCGAAATTGTGGGAAACTGATGGCTCGGCCTATAGTGAACCAGTCCGCCTGGCACAGGCCGTTGACGATGCACGCTTTTCTCCCGACGGAAATGAAATCATAATAACTCCCGAGGATAGAAAGGTCCGAACTTACCGATCCACCCCTGGAATGAGGTTCATTCAAGCGGCAGAATCCGAAATGCCAAGTCTGAAAACAAAGGCGACGAGAACTCAAGACCTCGGCGCATTCACAAATCAACTACGCTCCCAATATTCACAAGAAATCACTTGCCTGGACCTGTGCACAAACCTTCATCTTCTGGCGACAGCCTCCAGCGATAAATCGGCGCGACTATGGGACGTCGGGACGCTCCGTCCTGCGACGGTTCCAATGGTTCACGAAACGACGGTCAATTGTGTCCGTTTCAGTCCTGATGGCCTTCGTTTGGTCACAAGCACCGCCGGGCCTGTCACTCGAGTTCGGATTTGGGACACCCAGACTGGCCAACCGCTCACAGACCCAATCCCATCCGAGTTCTTGGTAGTCGTGGCGGTGGATTTCTCCAAAGATGGTCGTTGGGTCATTACGAATGATGGAGCGAACAATGGATGGAAATGGCGGCTCTATCCGATTTCCGGCCGAGCACCAGCTTGGCTTTCTGTATTAGCAAGCGCGGTCGCCGATATGCCAGACGAGGCGAGCACAGCAGCGACTTTCAAGCAAGTGTCTGAAAGTGTTCAAGAACAAATGTTCGCCAACGTTGTAAATAGCCTCGGCTCAACCGGGGATTCGGACCCGTTGGTAGCCTGGGCCAGAGATTTCCTACGTTAAAAAGGATGGCAGTAACTTTACAACACTATTCCACTAGTAAAAACCTGGTATCAAGCCATTTGTACATAATTATAAGTTTGTCTATTGACTTACTGTATATTCGTGAAGTAGAGTCTCCATAGTTATTATGAACAACGATGCGTTTGCCGCTAAGCGGACAAAGGACCCCAAGCTAACCCATACTCTCCCTGCGTGGCTGGCAGTGGTACGGCAGCAAGTTGATTCTTTGAAGTTTGGAACAGTCCAAATCACTGTTCATGACCGCAAGGTCGTCCAAATCGATCGCAATGAGAAAATGCGTATCGACAGTTCCACTGAGCAAGTCGGCTCCCCTTAAACAAAAACCTGTAAACTGACCGGACCACCGGAAGTTCGTATGCGATTCAAACAAAGCATATCATGCCAAACTTTCCGGACCTGGCTGCTTGCCCGCTCCCGTTTCCTCATCAGGGAAACAGGAATCGGCCTGCGTTTTTCCTAAGCGGAGAACACTGCGCGGGCAAAACGCCGCAATCTGTTCCTCTACCCGCCACACCCGCTGGCATTCCAAATCGATTAGCTGCGCCCGATCTGGTGTGCGCAGCTTTTCGTCAGAACAAGCCCTCACCAAAACAACGATAAACAAATAACACCTCACAATGAAATCGATACAGAAACACAATAACGTACATCTCGCTTCCAAATCTCCGTCAGATCAGAAAGGGGCATTTACGCTCATCGAGCTGCTTGTGGTCATTGCTATTATTGCCATCCTGGCCAGTCTGTTGCTCCCTGCGCTGGCGCGGGCAAAAGAGGCCGGAAAGAAGACCAATTGCCTTAATAACGTCCGTCAAATAGGACTCGCTTATCAGGCTTTCCTCATTGATAACACTGACCGCTTTCCTGCTTACGTAACAGAGCGAACCGCCCCCGCCGGCACAGCGGATACCGCCGATGCTCGCGCTCCTTATTCCTATCGTCAGATATTGATCCCATATATCACCTCCGGCACCAATGTCTTCAAGTGCCCGAACGGGTTGCCATGGCCTGAACCACAGGCCGGGGCCTGGTTCAACACCGACTATGGCAATAACCATAACGAATCCAATCTGCCTGGTGCTTCTCAACAGGCTTGGTATCTCGCCCACCCTGACTTCGGCTTTAACGAGACTCTCTCCGCAAGCTCTCTACCCAGGCCCACGGAGTTTATCTTGCTTGCTGATGCCGGCCGTTCGGATAACACACCGTCCAGGGGTGGAATGTACCCGCAGCCCTGGGCGTTCGACGTAAGTTCACAAGCGAGAATGCTCGGCCGCCATAGCAAAGGCGCCGCTAATATCGTTTTCTCTGATGGCCATGCCGTCAGTTCAAACACCAACCGGACCTGGCGTTCCATCCAGGACAACAACTGGCGTCGTTTTCAGATTACGACTGATATCGCACCCTGAACAACTCGAATCCCGCGTGCAACACGAAGTTGGAGAAAAGCAACATTATGCATTTTTTTGCAACCTTGCATCCACGTTTCTTTTGGAAGGAGTGAGTAATGCGATTGTGAGTATCGCGACGGCTAAAGCGAAACAGAAATCGCCCGGCAAATGTTATTACAGCATCAACACTTGCTGCAGAACAGGCGTCCGTTACCCTCAAGTGCAGCTCGAGCAAGCAGCGGACTCGAACATGATGGTTCCGCAGCCAGGGACTTCATGCGTGATGGCCCGAAATGAAATCTACAATTCACAACAAGCTCTCTTTTTACCTGACTGGCTTCTTGCCTCTTTTGTATTCCGGCTGTTTGACTGCAACCCGGCTCTTCTCGGCCGAGGAGGAGATCAAAGAAATAACCCAGACAGGGCAAATGCTGAAGAAGGAAGGGGACGTAAATTATTGGCGCACTGGCCAACCGGAGCTGCCCGCTGCCCAACCGCAGCCGCTTGATTTTGGCGACGGCCTTCACACGCTTGAAATTGGCCGCGCCACCGTTCGCCTGCTCGATCTCCAGTACCTCCGACTTAAAGATCATACACGGCTTGAGATTCGCCGATCCGTACCACCTGCAGTGTTACCCACGTTGAAAATGCACGAAGGCCAGCTTTATGTTTCCGAACGTGGCCGCAGCCCTCGCGTGATTCCAATTGAGGGTCCGCACTCTCAAATTGTACCTAAAGGAACCGAGTTCCTGGTCGCAGTCGATCTTCAGGCAGACAAAACTGAAGTAACGATGTTCGATGGCGAAGCGCAAGTTCAAGGAACAGCCGACCCTCAACCAGTCCGTATCCGAAGCGGCGAGCAGGGAATCACGACCAATGGCCAGCAGACCGTGGTCCGTCCTATTCTCCAGGCTCAGAATATTGTGCAGTGGTGGATTTATTATCCCGGACTTCTCGATCCAGATGAGATTGGCTTTGATGCCTCCGAGCAGACGCAATTAACTGCTTCTCTGCAAGCATACCGGCAGGGAGATTTGCCAGAGGCGCTGAAAAAGTACCCCGGCTACCCAACTCCAAATCAGCCCTCGAGTGATGCTCAACGCGTTTATCTGGCCGGCCTGTACCTGGCGGTAGGCGCTGTAGACCGCTCCGAGGCACAACTGAGCGAAGCTAATTCCACCGGCCCTGCAACCCGTGCCTTACGGACCATGATTAGGGCCGTAACCGTGGATTTCCGAAAGCTTTTCGCCACCAATGCGCCTGCGCCGCGTGTCACGCCCTACTCTCCAGCCACCGCCAGTGAATGGCTGGCAGTTTCCTACGCGCACCAGGCCACGAATAATCTCAAGAGCGCATTGGAAGCCGCTCGCAATGCAGTAGCTCGCTCACCGAATTTCGGTTTCGGTTGGGCGCGGATTGGCGAGCTGGAATTCAGCTTCGGCCATACGCGAGCCGCCCGTGAGGCCGCCGAGCGAGCTATTAGATTGAGTCCACGTAACGCCCAGGCCCATGCGCTCAACGGCTTTCTGCTGGCCGCCGAAGAACATACTATAGAAGCGCTCGCCGCTTTCGATCAAGCGATCGACATTGATTCTAGTCTGGGGAACGCCTGGCTAGGACGCGGGCTTTGTAAAATCAGGGAGTCAACAGGTTGGTTTGATGCCGGATTCATTAATTCCACCCGTCGCGTTCCACGTTCAGCGCTCGAAGATCTCCAAACTGCCGCGATCCTTGAACCCACGCGCTCGCTAGTCCACAGCTACGCGGGCAAGGCTTTCGCGGAGATCGGCGATGACCGACTGGCCCATAAAGAACTCGATTACGCTGCCAAACTCGATCCGAACGATCCCACTGTGTGGCTGTACATGGCTTTACTCGAACAGCAGGAGAACCGGGTCAACCAGGCCATCTCTGACCTGGAAGCTTCCCAGGAACGAAACGATAATCGCAGCCTCTTCCGTTCACGTCTGCTGCTCGATGAAGATCGCGCCGTGCGCAGCGCCAATCTGGCAGCCATCTATCGTGATGCAGGCATGTTCGACGTTAGCGTGCGCGAAGCTTCTCGAGCTGTCACTGCCGATTATGGCAACTATTCCGCACACTTGTTTCTGGCGAACAGCTACAACGAGCTGCGCGATGCAGCTCTGGTTACCTTGCGCTACGAGACGGCCACTTTCAGTGAATACTTGCTCGCCAATCTTTTATCCCCAGTGGGTGGAAGTGCGCTTTCGCCGTACGTCTCGCAACAGGAGTACTCGCGACTGTTTGAGCAGAACCGCCTGGGATTCAGCTCGCAGACGGATTACTCGAGTCGCGGGGATTGGCAGCAACAAGCATCGCAATTTGGTTGGTTCAAAAACAGTGCTTACGCCGTGGACGTCTTTTACCGATCAAGCAATGGTCAACGGCCAAATAATGATATTGAACAGCAAGCGTATTCAGCCCAGTTCAAACAGCAATTGACCCCATACGACTCGCTCTATTTGCAAGCTGTGTTTAATAACTATGAATCTGGCGATGTTCGCCAGGTTTACGACCCGAGTGACACAAACCAATTCAGTCGAACCTTGCGCGTGAACGAAAAGCAGGAGCCCAACCTCTTTCTCGGTTACCATCATGAATGGTCCCCTGGGATCCACACACTTTTTCTGGCTGGCCGGCTCGATGACAGATTTCACCTGTCCACCTCGAACCTGGTGATTAGGGGCGTGCAACGAGACTCAAACGGAGCAGTGACCAACACCATTCAAGCCATTTGCCAGGCTTTCAAGGACGCGGGAGCTTTTCCACCGGACTTTAATGTGGCGACGTGCGACCTTTTTGATTCCCTCAAATATCAGAGTGACTTTGAAGCTTACTCCGCCGAACTGCAGCAGATTGCTCAACTTTCAAGCCACACATTCATTGTTGGCGGCCGGTATCAGGATGGCGAAACAGAAACGCAGACCCGCGAGGTTCGGCAAGCTGGAGCTTTCCCTCCGTATCCTGGATCATCTGGATTCGGAACTGCCTTTTCTCCTGCACAGAATGTTACAGCCGATCTGACGAGGCTGAGTTTCTATGGTTACGATCAATGGCAAGCGCTTGACCAACTTTGGCTGACGGCTGGTTTGAGTTACGATCACCTGCGCTACCCACGCAATAGTGATTCACCCCCAATCTCCACTCAAGAAAGGACAACGGACCAAGTCTCGCCAAAGGCCGGCTTCGCTTGGACACCGTTTTCGGGGACGACGCTACGCGGCGCTTACACAAAGTCCCTCGGTGGCCTGTTCTACGACACTAGCGTTCGCCTGGAACCGGTCCAAATCGCCGGGTTCAACCAGGCGTATCGGAGTTTGATTCCGGAATCCATTGCAGGAGCGGTGCCGGGCTCGCGATTTGAGACGTTGGATTTTGGGGTTGAGCAAAGGCTAAAAAGCGGCACTTACATGGTCTTAGGGCTGGAACGTCTTAGATCGGAAGCGAACAGGGATATCGGTGTTTTCAATTATCCCACAGGTGTTCCCTCGCAGATCGGTGAAAAACTCGAATTTGAGGAACATTCTCTGATTGCCAGCATCAATCAACTGCTTGGTCGTGACTGGGCCCTGGGTGCCCGCTATAAAGTGAGCCATGCGGAATTGAAGACGGAATTTCCTGATGTTCCGGCGGCGCTTTTCCCGTCGTCAAAAAATCGGGCGCTGTTGCACAACCTGGACTTGTTTGCGATCTACAACCATCCGAGTGGCTTTTTCGCAGAGGGACAAGCCCTGTGGGCAGCGCAAGATAATTACGGCTCCACGCCAGGAGACAATTTCTGGCAGATCAATTTGTTTGCCGGGTACCGATTCCCGCGACGACAGGCCCAGATAACCCTCGGTCTCCTGAACGTGACTGCTCAAGATTACCGCCTCAACCCGTTGAACCTTTACACGGAATTGCCTCGCAACCGTACCCTGGTTGCCAGCCTAAAGTTCAATTTTTAACCCGGTAGGGCGCGTCACTCCGTGCGCCCCCACCATTGAGCACGTCGCTCCCCCGTCCTCTCCTCGGGACATCATGTGAAGGTTGCTGGGCCATTCTGGCTCTTTCCGGGATTGTCTTAGGAGCGCTATTGACAGTTAGCTAACATCGGTTTGAACCAAACGGGGAGACCGGCATTTTCGTGGCTCTGACCCTCGTTTCATTTTTGCGGCTGGTGTGGCCAACGAGGAAGAAGCTGACATGACCGCTCTTAACCAGCGGCGCCAGCCGACGCGGGAGGAGCGCTGGTCTCCTTTTCGAGCGCCCCCGACCCGCTTGGGCTTTGTATGTCTCGTCGTTTTCTAGTCACGTTGCAGGGGAAAGGCTTTTCTGTGCCGGTTAAAGATAGCGTTTCCATTATCGGCTTCTTCACGCTTCGCCGGGTTTTAGCAGACACCCCGGCAGAAGCCGAACGACAAGCGATTGATTCGCTGAAGGAGGAAGACAAGTTTCGAGAGTTGGTAGATACAAGGGAGCGCGAGTTGGGGTTTCAAAACGGCTGGAGTGTCCGAGTTGACAGTATCGGTCAGCTTTCTTGGTTTCGATGGTATTTCTCAAAATACTCGCCGTCGCTTATTTATTATTTAGATGACGCCCCTAATCAATCGCTGGAACCACGGCCACGGCGCTCCGGTTGCAATCCCCGCGTCCCTGAGCTTATGTAGTTCGACACGGTTGCGCGTATGAGTAAGTTGGAGATGGTCCCTTGGCAGCATTCAGGCGATCAATGGCTGCTGTGCTTGAATTTTGAAGGGTTCAATTTCGGCTCGCAGTTCTACGACACCACCCGGTAAACGGTCAAACCATAGGCACCCGGGGGGATGTGATAACTGCATGGCAAGAGCTGCCCCATTCGCCTCTCATCAGGGTCCCGGAACAATACGATAAAAACGCTGATTAAAATTCGTCGCTGTAGGATCAATGTAGGTCAGGCCATTTGTTGGAAAAACGGCACTGTATAAATTGGTCCACACACCCACTACCCCCGGCGAAGCTTGGAATGTGTAAGGCAACGGGGGTCCAACCCCGGTTTTTAATTGAAACTGGCCATTCGATGTGACCGCAGAGAGCTGCGGAACGAACCCAAAGGTCATGTTGGTCACCGTAGCTGAGTTCGTAACAACCAAATAGTAATGTTGGGTGGGTGAAGCCTGAAATTGCAGGCGCGTTTGGAAATCTGTGATCGTCTTGTTACAAGTCACGGGCACCAGATTGGGCAGGGTACCGGCAAAAACTGACACAAAACAATTTGTGCCTTTGTCCTGAAACACGCTGACGTCGGCAGCTCCTGAATCGGCTGCCGCCATGTCGAACCATTTCGCAGAAAAACCGAGATTTCCACAGGCACTGGCCAAATTCGGACCCGTTCCAGAGACACTCGCCGTTGTACTGCTGGTAACAGGAACGCCTCGCGAAAGACAGACCACGCACGGTGAAGAAAAGCCCCCATCACCACCATCTGATCCGCAGTCATTCACTGCGCTGACATTGATGGTCGAAAAGTTTGTTTCGGTCATGTAATCGGGAATTTGGTCCAACGGAATCAGAAAGGTGACCGATTGGTTGGGCCCTGTATTGGTGAAATAAGGTCCGACTGACCAATTGACGCTAAAAGGGGGAGTTCCACTTAGCAAGACACTGGCATTGACCACAATACCCGTCGGCGTTAGAAAGCTATTTGTGGAGCCGCCGGTAATTTTGGGAGGCTGACAAAAATTGTTTGAGATAATCAAATTGCCGTTGCCACCTCCTGAACCTGCCGCAAAAATCAAATAATGCGTCCCGCCAAAAGCTTGAAATTGGATGCTGGCCTTTGAGTCGAGGCAGTCAAAACTGCTGCTGCTGCAATCAATGTCGGTCAGCGAACCACATGAGCCACTATAGATCTGTAAGACTGTATCGAAGCTGCTGCCGCAAGTGCTGATAGTAGCCTGGCCAGTACCAGGAGGCGTAAAGGAGAACCATACACCTTTTCCAACCGTCAGGCTGCATACCTGGCTCGGATCACCTTCTGATCCAGCCACTGAAGTGTTTACCGTGTAAGAACTGCCAGGAGGCAGGGAAATTGCACCTGCGCAAATATCATTGGCCAGGGAGAAAGCCGTGAGTGTTAAGTTACCACTCGAGCCAGAAGAACCCCCGACAAGAATCAGGTAAGACGTTCCAGCGTTGGCCTGGAAGCTCAGGCTGGCTTGGGCTCCAGCGCAAACGGGTCCATTATTATCATTGCAGGCAATTGGGGTAAGCGAGCCACAAGCGCCGCTATACACTTGCAGCACTGTATCAAAGTCGCTGCCACACGTGCTGAGAAGCGCTTGACCCGTTACAGTCGGTGTGAATGAAAACCACATGCTCTTCGTGACTCCCGAACCGCAAGCTGGCGTTGGGTCGCCCGCAACTCCGGCCGAGCCAGTGTTAATCGTGTAAGGCGTGCCACTGGTTAAAGGAATAGCCCCAACGCAATTATCATTCGCTGGCGAATAGGCTGCGATCGTCAAATTGCCACTGACACCACCTGCTCCACCCACAAATATGCGGTAAGTAGTGCCGGCTGTTCCATTGAATTGCAGACTGGCCTGAGCGGTGGAACACGCGGGACCGTTTCCGGCATTGCATGCCAGCGCTAATGGCGATACGCACGTTCCGCTATAAACTTGCAAGACTGTAGCGAAGTCGCTGCCGCAGGTACTGATAAGAACAGGGCTGGTTGCATTCGGTGTAAACGAGAACCACACTCCCTTGCCCACAGCCGTGCTGCAGATCGTCGTTGGATCATTCGTCGAGGTTGAGCTCGATGTGTTCATCGAATAGGCAACGCCATTGGTTAAAGCGATCGCACCAGCGCACACATCATTGGTATTGCTCGGGAATGGAATTTCCCCGATCCATGTCCCCCATTGATTGGCCGATACCGCATATTCACTATATATCCATGCGTGGCTCGGATTCGCAGGGTCGAGCGCAGCGCCGCTGTAACTTCCCCACAGATTGACTCCACTCCCATAAAACGCCTCACCCGATTTCAGGACAGAACTCCCCTCCCAGGTTGCCTCGCCGGTAAGCCATGCGGTGTAACGCGCGCCAACATACTCGTTTGTTCCACTTCGATTAAATACCATTGCCATGTTGCCCGCCGAATCGCGGACTATCGCGGGATAATAGTACCAAAATGTGTCCAGGCCGAACCGGGTATCCACGTTCACGGCGTTACTGACAGTATCCAAAACCAAAGTGCGGACGGCACTGACTGCGCCGCCGCCCCAGTTGTAGCCCTCAGTAAATGCGGTCACCAGTTTGCCCTGTTGAAATTGGACCTCCTGCGCTCGGCAATCTCCTGTATTAATTGTAGCAATCCCACCAAGCTGCGAGGCGTCGTTCGGCAATGCATAAGGCTGCACCGCCAGGGTCGCTTGTCGGGTCAGTGTCGGCCCTGGATTGGTGCTTAGCGGATTGGTCACTTTCCAAAGTGTGACGTAATTCGAACCATTCGGGCGCGAATCGATCAGATAATTCCCGTGGAGAGTGCTCTGAGCCTGGGCGGGCTTCCACCCAAAAACCCCCACTCCATTCGCATTCGTCTGATTCCAAAAATCGCGCCAGGTCAGAGTGCTGCCGCTATAAAGTTGGGATTTAGGAATGATGCGCAGTTTCGCGTACTGAAAGTTATTGTGAGAATCATATTGGTTCGAAGTAATGTAGAGCGCATCATCATCGTAGCCCAAACCAGGCGAGTCAGCCGTATTTCCGGAATCCGTATTTTGATCCAATCCAGCGTCTGAATTCCAGATATACCAGACACCCACCGGATTGGCGTTGGAAGACACTGAGATCATATAAGACGAACGCCGCGGATTGCCACTCGCCAGGGCCAGCATCACCCAATGTCCGCCACCGGCATCATAGACTATTTTCGGTTGGAACGGCGTGCCCGGCGGGTTCACGGACGAGAACCAGTTCGCGAGTGTCGAGCTATACAGGTTGGTACCGCTCTTGTTATAGATCGTGAAGCTGGAATTAACCACCGCAACCACATTGCTGGGGCCGACGGCAATGACCGGATCAGGCGGTGTGTAGGCTGTCTGCGCAATACCTGCGAAGTTGGTGGCCATCGGGGGAGCAGAATAGCCTGACAGATGTAGGAGAAGACTTATCAGCAGAGAGAGAATCACCTTCGGAAGAACCGCTCCAGCCCGCACCAGGGAGGTGCAACGCGAAAATTCCCTGAGCTGCATATGATTAGAGGGAACTTTGGCAAAAAGTTGACCAAAACACAATTGAATTCCCATAAAATACTCGTTTAGTTTGCCATTGGGCCACGAAATCGCCCGTGAAGACTCACTTTCTTCCAAATAATTGGAGGAACGGGAGAGAATCTCCCAATTCCCCGAGACACAATTTGCGACTTGAACCGCTAAATTGGGACAATCGCATTAGCAGTTGATATCGGCCTGGAGTTTTTGACTCGGTGCCCTGTTTGGCACTCACGCAGGATTCCTTGCCAATGCCACGCCGCATGCGTTGGCCGTTTCAATAAGCATCCCAAGTGCAGTACCACTCGCCCCAATGCGTGCGTGGCAAGAAACGTTGTAGAGTTCATATGTTTTATCCATTGTTGTTTCCTTGCTTGTGATGTTTGCCTTCTTAAAACCTTTCGCGGTTGGATTTCATTCCTAGTTCCATCCGCACTCGCTGTCGGAGAAAGCGGCGGCAGTCATTCGCCGGCTGGCTTCCTTTTCGATGTGCTCCTTATTGGCTTTTGTCACAAACCCTTCCGCTATCTTCTGCTCAGCCATAAACCAGAGAACCGTCACGAGACAGGTTCGGATCGTGTTCCAGTTATCATTTCTGAACCGGCTCAGAACGGATGCATCCACAATTCCTTCGCCGCAAGCCTGTTGAAGTTGCTGGTTTGATTGCAGCACGGTTTCGATCTCTTTCGAGGAATAAATGCCTTGTGCATAAGCCAGGCAAAGCAAGGCGAGCAACGGTTTAGGATTCAGGATCGCGCGGGCGTCGCTCGAAATCATGTAGGTCAAACTGCGTTCATCCACCGCCTGGGCTGCGGCATGGACAATCTTAGCAAGAGACGGTCTTACGCTTCGAGGCGGACAAATGGGGTGAGGCGGACAAGTATTAGCAGTCGTTCTAACATTCTGTCGTTTCGCGGATAGGATCGTTGTCATAACAGTGCTTCAGTTGCTGAGCTTTCGTGACCGTCTTGATTTATTCTTCGGCTCATCTTTTTGTTCTTGGGCTCCTGTCTCCGAAGAGCACATTTGCCTGTTCACCCCTTCCAAAAGAAAGGGCGGACCAAGGTTGCAAAAAATGCGACGGGCGGGCGATGGTCTTGATGTCGAACGAGTTCGACAGGAGAAACTTATCTACTCAACAGATTTCTAACTTTTGGCCTCATGGATGCAGGGGCCGATTCGTCGGGAAGCAAGAGCTGCGTCCGGTAAAAGTAATTGTAACTGGTTCCAGGAGACTTATCTGAGAATTGAATCGTGCCTGCAAGATGGATTTCACGGTGCAAAAATTTGGGAGACAAATTCTTTCGGAGCTATGTTTTGAAAATGTTTAAGATTAAAGGTCCAGATTTTCTGTGCACCGCTTTTAGCGGGATCCTATTTGAATTGAAATTTCCAACTTTCATCCGCATTAAAACGGGAGTGACATGAAAGCATCTCGTTCAAAAGTACTCGATTTGCTCTGGCATGATGCTGAGCCTCGAGAAGTGTTGCTGCGCAAAATTGTAAGCGAGCGACTGGCGACAAAACCGCCACCTTCGGTGGAAGAAAGCATCGTAGCCACTTATTTTTTCGCGTTTCGCTCTTTGAAGCTCTCCGAGGCTGTTGCTGAGATTGCTTACCACGCCACCAGCGGAGTGAAGCATCCACCGCCCGGTTCTTTGCTGGAAGCTTGTACCGCCCAAGCGGCGGGTGTCGACGCTTTCGACCATACAAACCGGATCGGATTGTTGCATGTTGCTTTTCCATTGAAAATGATGTTGCAGCCGGATGGGCATCTGACTTCCTGTGACATTCTTCACACGGTTGCCGGCGCGATTATCTTCGATGTTTATGAGAATCAGGATGCACGTCTCGTTACGTTGCAGATTCCTGAGAAAGTCATACGCACCTTTCCAGGTCCCGCTTACGGACCTTTCGGTGTGCGCCAAAAGACAGGTTTTTCAAAAGAACAACCCGCATTTGGGACCATTCTCAAACCAACAGCAGGGATCACCCCGCGCGAAGTGGGTGGATTGGTTGAGGAGGTTGCCGGTTGTCCACTCTTTCTTTTCGTGAAGGAGGATGAGGATTTATACCCTAACCTTGATTATTCTCCGATCGCGGAGCGGACACGCGAAGCGGTGAAAGCGATCCAGCGCGCGAGTCAGAAACGAAATGGAACAAGGCTCATTTTTGCGCCGCATATCAGCGGAGCCCCACATGAGATCGTTGAGACCGCTGAAGCCGCGCTGGAGGCGGGTGCTACCGGGTTGATGTTTAGCGAGACCTTTGCCGGAGGCGCTGTGCGGATGGTGCGTGAAGCCACCAAAAAGCGAAACAATCCTCCCACGCTCTATGGTCATAACGCAGGCATCGGCGTAAAAACGCGCGGAATCTGGCGGGAAGTCCTCGACCTGCTGGCGCGGCTCGATGGAATAGACTTTCGTCAAACGGCGCCAGTCAAACCGGGCACACCATTCCTGCGTCCCTACGGGCTGGAGTGGAGCGCGTCGGAGGAAATGCTGTCGCGTCCTTTGCCCGGCATTCATCCCACGATGATTGTCCGCGCAGGCGCACTCGACCAGGGAAATATCGGGTTGAACCTCGCAGATGCCCAGAAAAAGGGGCTCACATCGCATGTCTTGTTTCTGGCCGGTTCAGCCATAAACTCAATCAAGGATGCTCAAGGGAAACCAAGCCCCAAGTTGGGCGCCGAAGCAATGCTTCAAGCGGTGGAAGTTCATAGTTCAGGTGAATTACACGGAATCAGGATGGAAGATCATCTCAGCGGGTTGTTTGCTATCGCCCATCGCAAAAAGCTGGCGGCTTTAAAAGAAGCTTTACGCCAACGCTATCCGACACTTTCAGTTTCAGGCCGGCGGTTTTCAGGCACGCGCCGCACTAGTGGGAACAAGGGCATAGCAAATAAAAGAAGTCAACGCGTTCGTTCGAAGCAAGCTGGTCAGAAAAACACATGAAAAAGGAACCTCGGCTGCTCCGCGTCGGTGTGCTGGGGTGCGGCCCTATCTCGCAGATCGCTCACTTTGACGCATGCCGCAAAGCAAGGAATGCCGAGCTTTACGCCATATGCGATTTGGCGGAGGACCTTCTGCAAAAGATGGCTGCCATTCACGAGCCGCACGTCACTTATTCGAAGCTCGAACAGATGCTGACTGATCCTCAGGTCGAAGCGGTCATTATCGGGACAGCAGATCAATTTCACGTGCCGCTTTGCCGGCAGGTCATTGAAGCGGGCAAACCTGTCCTGGTGGAGAAACCTTTGGGAGTGACTATCGAGGAATGCGAAGAGTTACGCGAGGATTTGCGCCGACAGAACTTGTTGTTGCAGATCGGTCATAATCTTCGGTTCGATCCTGGAATCAGTTTCGCCCGGGACTTTATCGCTACGCAGCTAGGACAAATGATCGCCTTTCGCACCTGGTATTGCGACAGTACTTTCCGTTACACGATGACGGATAATCTGCAGCCGGTTATTCGAACCAGCACGCAAGCCAGGCGTCCAGCAGGAAATCCCAAAGCGGACAAACGCCGCTATTTCATGCTGACCCATGGAAGCCATATGGTCGATACGGCCCGCTTCCTGGCGGGGGAAATTACCGCAGTCCGAGCGCGATGCGTTGAAAAGCTGAGCACTTTCTGCTGGTTCGTGGAGGCTGACCTGGCCAATGGCGCGCTGGCGCATTTCGAACTAACCATCGCTGTGCAAGGAGACTTCGAAGAAGGCTTTAGACTTTATGGAGAGCACGGCAGCGTTCAAGGCAGGCTGTTTCTGCCTTGGTTTCATAAAGCAAGTGAGGTTGAATGTTTTTCGGCAAAAGATGCACAGTTTCATAGGCCACTTGGCGCGGATGCTTACACGTACAAGCTGCAGATCGAAAGCTTCGCCGATGCCATACTGCATGGGCATCCTTTGCGCGGCGCTTCCATAGAGGACGGGATTGCTGGAATGCGAGCAATGGTTGCCATTGCCCGGTCCGCAGAATCGGGCGAGAAAATAAAGTTGTCGGATGTGGAAGGGGGAGTTTGATGCAAATCGGAATATTTGCCAGGACCTTTGCCCGACCTGGCTTCGAGGGAACCTTTGACGCCATAAAAGCACACGGCTTGGATTGTCTTCAGTTCAACCTTGCATGCGTCGGATTGCCCACCTTGCCTGAAACGATAGAACCTGAGCTGGCGCGGCGTATTCATGCCGAATTGATAGCAAGATCACTATCAATGGCAGCGGTATCGGGGACGTGTAACTTAATTCACCCTGATCCTGAGCACCGGGCACAATGCTTAAGACGTTTGCAAACACTGATTAGAGCTTCCAGGCAAATGGGCACTAACATAGTCACTCTCTGTACCGGCACACGTGATCTCAATGATATGTGGCATGGGCACCTGGACAATGACTCGCCAGAATCATGGCGCGACCTGGTGAGTTCGCTTGAGTCACTTCTCCCAGGCGCAGAAGCACACGGAGTCGTGCTCGGTATCGAGCCTGAACCGGCGAACGTCATCCATTCCGCTCAACCTGCGGATAAGCTTTTGAGGGAAATGAAATCGCCTGCGTTGAAAATCATTTTCGATGCCGCAAACCTGGTTGCCTCGCGCGAGATTTCAGACCAACGAAAAATCTTGTCAGAGGCATGCGAACTACTCGGTCCAAACATCGTCCTTGCGCACGCCAAGGATTTGGTATCGCATGGTTTTGACAAAGGAGGAACCTGCTATGAAACGGTTGCCGCAGGAAAAGGACAACTCGACTATGAGGTTTACATTTCAATTCTGCAGAAAGCAGGATTTAAGGGCGCTTTGATTCTTCATAGCCTCAGTGAGGATGAAGTGCCAGCGGCATTCAAATTTTTGCAGGAGAAACTAAGGTGCCATACCGAAGGCAGAGCTTCTATTACGAATCGACCATGAGAAAACACAGGGACCAATGGTTTTGTGGTCTCAACTTGACCTCGCAATAATCAGGAGCAACACAGTAGCTTCTAGATCGTCCTGGCGTCTTCTCTATCCCGTCCCTTATCTCTGCTGGCTGGACAGGCATATTATTTTGCTCAAGACTGTGAGAACAAATCGAGCTCATGCCTTTTTTTGCACGGGACAATATTAACTTTCATTACCTGGAGAAAGGAGATGGTATTCCGTTCTTCTTTCAGCATGGACTCGGCGGCGATGCTGTGGCCGTGTGTGACTTAATTGGATCATTACCCGGCTTTCGCTTGCTGGCTTTGGATTGCCAAGGTCATGGAGAAACCAGGCCTTTGGGGGAAATTGGAAGGATTGGGTTCGATTCCTTTGCCGATGACGTAGTAGCCTTGATGGATCACTTGGGTATTGGCGCAGCCGTTATTGGCGGAAGTTCCATGGGTGCGGGAGTTGCGTTGAACTGTGCATTACGCCATCCAAAAAGGGTTGCCGGGCTCGTGCTGCAGCGTCCCGCCTGGCTGGATTGTCCTCGACCCCACAACGTGGAAGTATTTGCGATGATAGCAGATCTGCTGGGCCAATTTGGGCCGAAGGCCGGATTGGAGAGATTCAAACAAAGTTCCACCTACGATTCCGTTGCGGCAATTTCGAGTGATTCGGCGAGTTCCCTGTCAGCTCAATTTTCGCATCCGCGGGCGCTCGAAACAATCGCCAAGCTGGAACGAATTCCTCAAGACGCGCCGAATTGGGACCGTCGCGAATGGCGCAAGATCGCCGTTCCCACCCTGGTGCTGGCAAACCGTTCCGACCCTATTCACCCCTTCGAATATGGAACCCTTCTTGCCCAGGAAATTCCCGACGCGGAATTCAAAGAATTAATTCCGAAGTCCGTTGATCTTCAGAAATATACTCATCAAGTGCGCTCCTTCATCGGAGAATTTCTTGAGCGCCAGGTCCATAGAGCAATGTCCATCCAGAAATAATGCTGGCCCGGATGCAACCGAATCCCCGTTAACCAACTTTCGCATGTCTTATGCTCAAATGCTCCACTTCTCTTTGGTCCGCTGATTTAGCCAATCTCGCTTCCGAGATTCGTCGTGTTGAACCGCACTCTGATCGGTTTCACCTCGATGTTGCTGATGGGCATTACGTTAAAAACCTCCTTTTTTTTCCCGACCAGGTAAAGGCGTTGCGGGCGCATACTCAACTCCCGTTCGAGGTGCATCTTATGGTGACCAATCCTTTGGATTGGATCACCCCGTTTGCAGAAGCCGGCGCCGACCGATTGATCTTTTGCTTTGATTCGATGGCAAATCCGGAGGAGGTGTTGCGAGCGACCGCCTCCGCGGGGAAAGCAGCGGGCATTTCGCTCCTTATCACTGAACCCGTGGGAATGCTGGAACCGTTCTGGGATCAAATCGATACGCTGACTATCCTGGGTACGGCTATGGGGATCAAAGGCGCCTCAATGGATTCGTCGGTTACAGAAAAGGTCCGAACAGCCCGGCGCCTTATCTTCCGACGAGGGCTGAAGGTGGAAATCGAAGTCGATGGGGGCATTCGGCGGGAATCCGTTCCGCTCATCCATGCCGCGGGCGCAGACTGGATTGTGCCAGGTTCATTAATGTTCAAGGAGGATCCGGCATCGATGCGGAAGTGGCTAAAATCGCTGTAATGGTAATATCGGAGGGCGACACCCTTGCATGAGAACTCTTGCTAACGGGACAGGGGCGATTACAGTGGTAGATATAATGAAATTGTTTTTAGTCTTGCCCGCAGTGGCATTTTTGGTGGGTTGCGCTCATCACCATCATGACCCCTTCGTAACCAATGAAAACGCAACCAGTGAGAACCCAAAGCGCAATGACAGTCCTTATACCACACCGCTCTCCACACCTGGCGCGAGGTTCGGCTTATTGCCTCAAGTTGTTCAAAACACTGTGCGTTCCGAGGCCGGTTCTGCCGAAATCATCGATGTAAGGAGGCAAATCTCCGAAGATACATTGTATTACAAAATCTCTTTCCGTGACTATGTCAATTTTCCGCCATTGTTAGTCGGGGTGGATGGCAGTGTACTCAATTCAGATTTGACCGTGGCCGTGCCTGCGCCTCAAGAAGCAAGCCTGGAAGTAAAATTCACTGACCTTCCCCCGGTTGTGAAAAAGGTAATTCAGGAGAAACACCTCGCTTCACAAATATCCTCGGTAAATCTGGAAAATTGGGGAAATCATACGGTATACGTCTTTACTTACAAAGACGAGGCTCAGCCACAGCCACAAAAGATGTACATTGTGGCGGATGGCACGTTGCTCGTTCCAGCCAGGCAAAATTGATGTACGAGGTTAGACCCCGGAGATCGAGTATTCCGGTGACCGGCTTATGCCAATGCGACCCACCCTATACACCGGGCTCCGCTTCGAAATAATCCGATTCCGCAATGTCAGGAATTCCAACCACCAGAACTCGCATTCGACCCTTTGCGCCATGCACAACTCCGGGAGGGATATGAACCAATGACCCCTTGCGAACTTCATGCTCCACACCATCCAAACTAACATTACCATCCCCCTCGAGGACATAATACAGCTCAGTTGAACGTTTATGATAGTGCAGTTTTGCCTCCTGGATATCCACAGCATGAGCCCAAGCTGCTGGCGATAAGCCGACGTCCTCTCGGCTGATAAGCCGATCGCGCCAACCGCACTCGCTTCTTTCGCGTGGAGTGTGTCCTTCATGACGGACCAGTGCATGTCCAGGAATTTCAGATTTGCTCGTTTCTGATGGGTTCATATTTTTGAAAGAAGGACGAATACGTCGCGTGTCCAAGCTCAAGTAAAGACTCTGGCCCGCACGGCGAACGGGCAAGGAAAATCGGCTTTAGCGGGATCTCGCTAAAAGTGCAGCTCGGGTATTTTGCAAAGCCTGAACCGCGCCAGGGTTGGAAGTGGAGGCCAGAAGGCGATCAACATATTTTAGTCGAGCCGCTATAAGATCAGCCGACATGTCATCAGGTGGCGGCAAATCAAGAAAGTTTTGGTTACCCGATGCAATATGGTATTTGCGTGTTTCACTTCTGGGCGCGAGAGGGGAAACCGATTCCAGGGCTGGATTTGCCAATTCAAGGGTGGAGCCTCCAATGGCGGCAGCGATTCCTGGCCAGGCCGATGCAGGAATCCGATTTGCGGCTGCCTGTTCAACCAGTGTATCAAAGGCTTCGGTGTACTGAGCCGAGGTCTGGGCTAGCATCCGCAAATAAATGTCATTGCCTGACATAGCCGAAGCTTCAGGACTTCTGGCCCACTGAATTAATGCGGGAACGCCAGCTCCGTCGGGGAGAGCGGCGAGAACCATCGGCGCATAATCGAACCAGGTTTTCCCCAACTTTTGTAAATCCTGCGCGGCGGAGGGTCCTCCATATTGTTTTAGAACTTCCAAAAGCGGACTGATATCTCGTCCGTCCCATTGTCCCGAGGAGGCCAGGTTCAAGGCTTCACGTGCGGCATTGACTGCGGTATCTCGATATCTTCCTGGATCCGCTTGCTCGAGATACCTGGCCAGGGCGGCAATCTCAACGGGATCCGCGGTGGTTTGCATCATTTGCAGGGAAACTTCCATGGCCTCCGGTCCGCCGATTTTTTGCATGGTATCAAGCAGCGCCAGGCGAAGAGAGGACGCGCCCATCATTTTGCGATCCCCCTCGGCATCGAAGTTGATATCGAGATTCTTCTCGAGAAATTCACGGATGGCTGGAATGGCAGCTCCCTTTTGGTCGGCCAGTTGTTGAAGTGTTTGTTTCCAGGCGCCAGCTTGTTCCGCGGTGATCGGTCCATGGCCAACATCGAGCTGCGATAAACTGGTCACCAGTTGTCTGGTCATCGGGCTGGGTTCGGGCCGAGGGGGGCTTGAGGGATTGACTTCTGCCGCCGGGACGGAAGACACACGAGGTTTCAACGTCGTTCGTTTGGTTTCGGCTGGCGGTTCGTCTTGTGAGACTTGGCTTGGGGAAACTACTTGAGGTTCCGCCGCAGTTTGATTTATCGCAGGAGCTGGTTCCGTGACGAGAGCGGGTTGATTGTGCTTGGGAATAAACCAGGCGGCCAAAACAACCACCAGCGCCGCGGCAGCCACGATCATTAACACGCCAGCGTTAATGCCTCCGGCGATACTTCGACGCGACACCCGCTCCGGAGCCCCACAATCTCGATTCATATCCACCGTCTATTCTAGGCTGTGGACGGGGAGCATTCAACCCGCAATGTTCGAGCCAGGGAAATACGGCCCCGAACAGAGGTTTAAGGACACGGCATAATGCTCGGATGAATTTGATGGTTTCCGCGTTCCAATTCGCCACCGTCGTCAATATCAGGAGGGCGAACACCGAAGACGGCAGTGCCATTAGACACATCAACACCATCTCGAACACTGAGGCCATTACAAGCCGAGATGGCACTGCGGAAGGTAGTGAGGTGTGGATCGGAACCAGCTCCCTTTAACTGGGCTATTTCGTCCTCGCTGAGCACCCAAATACGGATGCGATAACGATCGGGCGGCGGTTTCGAACCGTGCGGATGACTACCGCCGGGCTCACCCCGATCCTCGATATCCACCCGGAACAATACGGACTGAGGTTCTCGCCTGCCACTGGTGGCGGCCCAATCACCAACCCCTGTGAAAACAATCTTGTTGGCAGGAGCTCTCGGTTGGCCAGGCCCGCTCAAACGATCACCTGGGTTACACACACCGTTCTCGATCGTACCCGCGCCGTAAACGCCGCCGGGGCCAATGTTTGTATCCAGGCAGGCGGTCGCTAGAGTATCAAAGAGTCGAGCATGGAAATTTCCTTGGTTTCCACCTTGAGCATGGCGCACGTGAGTCCACCGTCCGTGGATGCACGGATTACCTCTAAGCGGATCGCTCACGACTACACAATTCATCTCACCCACTGGTGCGCCCACTTGACCTCCGTGAGTAACGTAGCGTGCGTCGTTGGGGTAAACCAACGGATTATCCTGCCGGCCACCACCCGTCACGCGGGCCGCATTCGGAGCCGAGCATTCCACACAGCCGAGAGCCTCTGCCCGGATAGTGATCGGCTCACCATTGATATCTCGGGTAATGATAGTTCCATTGGTGAGCGCGTACGCACTGGCAGTGGCGGTGATGGTTACGGAGAAGTTTGTGCACGTGTAAACATAGTTAGTGCAGAGTGCAATGGTTTGGGTCGTGCCCGCCGGTAAGTTGATCGGCGCCAGATTAATGTTGCACAGGTTCGTGTCATCGCTGGTGAACGTTACGTCCAACAAATCCACCATCCCGAGATTGTGAAGCGTCAGATATAGCACGACCTGGTGATTATTAAGATCCCCCAACCTGATACAATTAGTCAGGGATCCATCGACTGAATAGGTTTGTTCACCGGAAATAGCCGAAGGCAGCACTTCAGCCACAGCAAAATCTTGCGCGCTGACGTTCCGGCCGGAAAGGGTGCTGCGGCCATTAGCCACGACTGTGTTGGTCACGACAACGATGGTGTTCGGAGGTGCCGCGCCGCCAATTTCCGCTTTAAAAACATAACTGGCCGAACCGCCAACCGGAAGCGTGGCAGGTCCGCTGCCAAAAATATTAGTTGTCAAATCACCGTAATGGTCGTCATAAACCGTGACATTAGTCAGGCTGATCGGCCCACAGTTAGTCACGGTAATTCGATAACAGAACGCAGGATTTTGAGTGTCGCCCTGCACTCCAATTGCAAACTTGCTGAATGGGCCGCAAAGCTCGTCGCCTTGAGAATTTGTTCCGAGGAAATTTGCCACCTCTTTCGTGACGCAGATCTTGGGACAAACAACGCTGAGATTGCAGGCGTTCGTTGCTGATGTAACCTGAGCTTGGTTACAAGCACTCGCTGCCGAGGCTATGACGATGTTCGTGATCGACTTCTCAACACACGGAGAAGCGGAATCCTTGTTAGTGTAGGTTCCGGAGTATGAGGCGGTGCCGCCTGGTACCAGCGAAGGAACGGTAGCAATGATCGTATTAAGCAGATTGTCCGATACCGTAATATTCGTCAGAACAATCTTCCCAGTGTTAGTAACAATTCCGTTAAAGGTCACTATTTGGCCCGGTTCAATAACCGAAGGGTTGCAGGCCAACGTAATGCCAATCGCTGGCGGATTTGTATCCTGAACGGTAACGGTTTGGCTGCAGGTATTGGTGTTGTTACAGGTATCAACGGCGCCCCACGTCCGCGTCGCCGAGAAGCTGTTGCCACAGATTGGGTTTGTTACGGTGCCTACAATGATAATGAAATTTGTTCCGCACGAGTCGGCTGGGGCCGTCGGTGGATCGAATAACCATGTGTCGCCAAAATGCACGAGCTTGTCTGGCACGCATTGAATGGCGGGACCCGTTTTGTCAGCTGTCCAGGTATTGGTCACCGTTCTGGTTGTCGTGTTGGTGCACGCATCCGTTGCCGTCACCGTATAGATCCGTGTGATAATACATCCATTGGTGGTATCCACATGCGTCACATTGGTCGTCACGGCACTGCACGTGTCCGTGGCTCTCACTAGAGCAGCCACATCGTTATCCGTCGGAGGTGTTGGATTACATCCCAAATTGCTACCCACCGGCACCGTCAAATCCGGCGCTGT
>Ga0163163_10000419_pt1 | contig 39366 bp, 30 predicted proteins | sample S65metaG_FD_119766 | JGI IMG/M metagenome (GOLD analysis project Ga0163163, IMG submission 119766) | Switchgrass rhizosphere microbial communities from Kellogg Biological Station, Michigan, USA - S6-5 metaG | ecosystem: Host-associated > Plants > Roots > Rhizosphere > Soil | place: USA... | reverse complement strand
TCTTCATACATCTTGCTGACGGTATGGGCATCAGCAACAGCACGGTCGCCAACAACGCTGCCAGCAAATTTGGTGGTATCTACATTTCTGGTACCCCACAGCAGGTCGAGCTGCAGAGCACAATCGTCGCCAACAATACCGCCAGCCAAGGTCCTGGCGATTTGGTTATTGCATCTGGCAGCATCACAGGCGCAGACAACCTGATTACGGCAACCAACGCAAGCCCGCAAGCGGGGGTGATTGTTGTTGCCGCCTATCCGAAACTCAGTGCTTTGCAGTTCAATGGCGGTCCTACGCGCACGCTCTGACTGCCGCCCAGTAGCCCGGCCATTGGCCTAGTAACAACACGGCGATGCTCACAAAATGGTTAGGAACATTAACTGGATCGAAGGCGCAAGTATGAATGATCTGTAGGCCTGCTCGTTGGCGAGTCTATTCCCTACTCGCGTGAATCGAATGGCGGACTTTGGCGTCCTGGCGCGTATTAGGTTGGTGCGGGATATCACCGTCATTTCTTGGGAAGTCAACATGTGCATAAAATTCGACACACATCGTGCGCTGCTCGCCTTGGTATGGGTAAGCGCATTGCTCATTCAGCCAGCGAGCGCTGTTGATTTTCCAGGCATCAATACCGGCGCAATTCCCGATAACAATACCAACGGCCGGAACGTTAGCTTCTTTGTAAGCGGGATGAACGACCTGGGTGACGTGAAACTCTCCATGTCTCTGTTCCATACCTTCATTGAGGATCTCGACGTTGAACTGATCGCGCCCAGTCAGGTGGCACGGCGGACAATATTCAGCCTGACCGGGAGACAATCGCTGGGCACTGACAGCAACGCTTTCGGCACCTATGTGTTCGATGATCATGCCACTACGGACTGGTGGCTTGCCGCTGCCGCTGCGAATGGAGGCAACATTCCTTCGGGTTCCTACAGGATCAGCACGGCGGGGAATTTTGTGAGTTCTAACAAGACCGGCGGTTGTGTGAGCACGCTGTCCTATGCCTTCAATCAATTGAACGCAGGCCAGATTAACGGTGTTTGGACGTTGCGTCTCGTCGATCATTTCGCTCCCGACCAAGGTTCAATATCTTCGGCAACTCTGAGTCTGGAACCGGCGGGCGAGAGGTTGTTTAGCTCCGGGTTCGACGCGCCTATGCGCGGATCGTGCGTTCGAGCGCAATCTGACTATACCGGTAGCAACCGATCGAGCTATGCAGTCACCCGTGATGACCCAGTAACGGGCGTGAAGACCTGGTTCATCAAGGACAATGACGACTCGAACGGGTTTGGTTTTATACGACAGTACCAACTCGGCGCAACGGGTGATGTTCCCGTGGGCGGCGACTTCGACGGCGACGGTATTTGGGATCCGGCGGTATGGACTCCGGCTTCGGGCCATTACACGATGCTGCTGTCCAGTCGCCTCCAGTTGCCTCCGGTCGAATTCGACTTTGGAAACGCTGCGAGTGATGCGCACGAATCTGGCGACTACGACGGCGACGGCATTACCGACGTAGCGCACTTCACCAGCTCTCCGAGCCCGCAAGTGGACATCAGGCTAAGCAGTGATGGTTCGGTGCGCTCAATAGGTGTGCCTAGTGCGAATTTCGTAGCCGGCGGAATGGATGTCAACGGCGATGGCATTGCAGACATCGCATCTCAATCGTTTACCCAACTGGGCATTGCGTACCAGTTCTATAGCGGCGCGGACGGACAGAATTTCGCTGGCTTCGGGTTTGGGCAAGGTACTGGGCCGTATATGATTCTCGGAAACTTCACGGGGAGCGATACCAAAGCAGATTTGGCACTTGTCAAAGGCGGTTGGACGACGTGGGATGCAGCGACGCAATTCGTTCAAAATGAGGTTGTTTTCACCCCAAATAACGCAATGGCAGGCGATTTCGACGGGGATGGAGTCGAAGACTACGCGGTTTGGAATGATGATTCTAATGGAACAGGGTTCATGGTTCGCCCGACCTCGGACCCCAATAACCCGGTCCTTGTCCCATTCGGAGTATCCGGTGACTATGCGCTAGAGCGGGTCCGGGCGCATTGACAGTGAGGGCCATCGGCATCGGTGTGAATCCCTCACCGTGCCGATGGCGTTTCGCTATCCGCGCCATGTTCACTTTTAGAGAGATGGAGTTCGAGCGGCCAACGGAGTCCGCGAGTTCGGTTAGCCGCCTTGGCTATAAGTTACCGCTTTGAATCAGAGACTGCTTTGCATCCATTGGCGAACCTCAGCGGTATTGTGCGTACTAGCTAATGCGCGACATCACTCATGCACGCCTTAGTTCTTGGGGAACTGTCATGTACAAACAAACCAGCATCCGCTGCTCATGGCCTACATTGCGACCATGGAGAGCTTGGCGATGATCACAAGCCACGATCAGGTGCCTCAGGCATCCAACACAGCGCTTGCGGCATCAGAGGATGTTGCGCTGGATCAGGCTATCTCCCTGGTCGTTAGCACATTGTTCGATGAGCACAGTAGCAAGCGCGAGGTCTTGCTGACCCGCTCGATGTTCTTGCCAGTTGCGCGGGTTACATTGGTACCACGAGATCGCCCAATCTTAGCCAGCATCATTGATGTTGATGAATTCTTTCTGATCCGTGAGAAATTGTTCTTTGGCAATGGAAAGTGGTGTGAAGCCTTTCGTGTACACGATGAAGGCACGACTGGTGATGTGCGGGTCCACGTCAATGTCTACAGCGTAGGTTCAAGAAGTTCTCTCCATCGAACCGCTGACATTCTCTTCGCAGTCAAGGCAATGGCCGGACGTTGGGTGATTCGTTCGTGTAACGTCGTCTTCGACGAGGAATTGAACTCAAAGTCGCCGGTTACGTTAGTTTCCTGATTAGGGCAGATTGACGGCCGTAACACGGCTCACCCAAAGGTTGGTAGTTTACTGAGTTGCTCCTGCGACAGTAGTTCGTCGTAAAGACAGCATCTCAGCAGAGCTCCCTGGGTCATACACATGCTTATTCTGTTCCGATCGGTTGGCACCACGTGTCTTCTATTCTTTGTCGTTTATCTTCCCAGCTTTGCGATTGCTGGCGCCCTTCGCTTGCGTTCAGACCTAGTGGTTCCAGTGGTAATGGTCGCGAGCTGCGGCGTCGCATGCGCGCTGATTGGCCTTATCATCCTTAGAGGCTGGCTCACTGCCACCGATTTTGGGTTGCGGTGGCCGAGTCTAAGATATCTGACATATGCACTGATTCTCGCAGGACCATTGAGCGCAATCACAGCTTGGGTCCTCAGCCACGTTAGTGAATGTGGCCCACTCTGCGGGCTGAATCTGACGCCCATGCTCGTATATCTGTATTTCGCGATAGGAGCACCCATTCAAGAAGAAGTGATTTTTCGGGGACTCCTCCAGTCAACCCTAGCCAGGAATGTTGGGTCTTCGTCCAAATGGGTCTCCGCATCGAGCATGACGGCTTCGTTTGCGATCGCAGCCCTCTTTGGACTGATCCATTTGACGGTTGGTTCGTTAACGGCGCTAGCCGCGCTTGTTCTTGGTGTGCTTACTGGCGAACTGAAACGCCGCAGTGGAAGTTTGCTGCCGGCCATCGTGGCCCACTCGATGTTCAATCTTGGAGGTCTTGTTTGGGTCTTCTATTGAGTGAGCTGCTGTTGCCTACCTCATAACCCGCTTAGCTTGCTGAGGCGAACGTGCCATCCGCGTCGCCCGATCGAGGGTCCGAGAATATGGTGGTCACTTAAGTACCTCGCGTTCAGGGTACTGAGCAAGTGCCCGCTCCATTGGCCCCAGCTACCACCTGTTGCCATTGTGACCTGCCCCCATCTGCCATACCAAACTTAGGTAGCAAAGTCCTTGGTTGAAGGTTACTGCATTGGCTGGTGACTTTCGATTTTGTTTTCTGTTCGTTCTCGATGATTGGCTGCGTACTGAGCGGGTGGGATGCGACCGCAGCTGCTGTGTGGTCGCACTTCGTTGTAGTCGCGTCGCCAAAGGGTGATTGTGTCTCGCGCTTGGGCGAGCGAGGTGAACCAATGCTCGTTGAGGCACTCGTCGCGAAACTTGCCGTTGAAGCTTTCGATGTAGCCGTTCTGCATCGGACGACCAGGTTGGATGAGCAGGTGCTCGATGCCGTGCTGTTGCGCCCATGCCATGAAGGCGCGGCTGGTGAACTCCGGTCCATTGTCGGTGCGCACCGCCTTGGGGTAACCGCGAAAGCACGCCGCCTGGTCCAGGATGCGTGTCACGTAGACGCCACCCATGCCGTGGTCCACCGCGATATCGATGCTCTCGTGAGTGAAGTCATCAGCAATGGTCAGGCATTTCAGGCGTCGGCCGCTAGCCAACGCATCCGCGACGAAGTCCATGCTCCACACCTCGTTGACCGCTTGAGCGATCTGTAAGCGCCGGAGCTCCGCGATGGGCCGCTTGGCTTTCTTGCGGCGACGCACCGCCAAGTCAGCTTCGCAATACAGGCGATAGATTTTCTTGTGATTCACCATCGGATACTCCGGGCGCAACAGATCATGGATTCGTCGATAGCCGAAGCGGCGACGAACGCGTGCCAGGTCGACGATCTTTTGCGACAGCATCACGGTCTGTTCGCTCGGGATCGGCGGATGACGGAAAGCATCGCGGGATAGCCCCGCAAGGCGGCAGGCCTGGCGCTCGCTCATCCCCTTCAGGGCGAGCATGCGCTGGTCTGCTTCGCGCTTGCATTGCGGGGCTAGCGTTTTACCCCGAAGCCGACCTTGAGCGCTTCAATATCCAAATGCGCTTCGGCCAGCAGCTTCTTCAGCCGGCCATTCTCGGCTTCCAGTTCTCGCAGCCGCTTGGCCTCCTCGACCTGCATGCCTCCGAACTTCGCTCGCCACTTGTAGAACGTGGCATCACTGAAGCCCTGCATTCGGCATAGCTCCGGGACCGCCATTCCGGCCTCGGCTTGTTTGAGAAATCCGATGATCTGCTCATCGGTGAATCGACTCTTGCGCATATCCGTCCTCGCTGGGGATGACGGACTTTACTAACTTTGCCGTGGTACGGTTCAAGGGGAGCAGGTCAATTGAAGCGAATACCTTCGTACCGCCGCCATTGGTCGGCAGTGCGGAACGGGTAATGGAGATCGAAGGACAACCCACTTGCTCTTCGATGTACATCGCGCGATTTGCGTTATCGAGCATGTTGGTGTCGGTAATAGCTACCATGCTCGCACCGGCAAGTGAGTTCTACAAGGTGATACCGTTCTCGCCGGACTCATTGCCGTTGTTGCTGATAGTGGAGTTTGTCACCGTCAACGTCGTGACATTCGTACCGTTGGTACTCATCTGGCCAGAATTGCTCACGGTGGAATTGGCCAGGACGGCGCTCAAAACTATGGAGAGGTAAAGGTTCGCCACGCAACTCAAGTTGTTCGAGCCGACGAGATTGCCTCCGCACGACGGATCGATTCCGGTAACTGTCTGACTAGCGCTGTTGCCGATCAAGTTCATGTAACTCAGCTGATACTCGATACCGACCTGGCTTTTATGTGAACCCCGCTTCTGCTCAACCATACGCCTGAAACGAACAACACGACAAGGCATGTCGGGATAGATAACTCGCGTGCGGAGCCGGCGAAGACCGTTAGTCCGATGCTACCTGCGTTGCGAATGACTCGCCGAGATCTTCCCGATCGGCGTGCCTGTGTCGTTGGACCTTCTTCATGTCGGCGCATCTCGCCAAGTCTCTCTCAGTTTGGATAGCACGGCGAAAAGAATGGCCTTAAAACGTAGTATTGAACGTTCGCCGCTCTGAGCAGGAGGGCTCGTGTCAAATCAAGCAAAGATTGCAGCTTGTGCTGCCTTGTGTTTTTGGCTTGACAATGGCGCACGCGAGTGCGACCTCGTGGGAGGACCTGGATCGCCGTTTCTTTTGTGAGGAAAGTTCGATGAACCGAAGTGTGCCTACAGTCGAGTACAACCTTTGGAATCCGCAGGCCGCCGTCCGCTGGAGCTTGCTGTTCTCGCCGGCTTTTGGGGCGTGGTTGCACGCGATCAACTGGCGAGAAATCAACGAGCCGGGATTGGCGCGGGCCAACATGCTATGGGTATGGGGAACGATGGTGTTTCTCGCGCTCAACGCCGCGACGATTTTCTTTCCGCTTCCGAGGACGATCGACGCTGTGAGCCGAGTGTCCGGCATCCTCCTGTGGGCCGCATGGTATTTGGCTCAAGGGCATGCACAAGTGCGGTACGTGAAGGACTACGGCGGGTACTATGTCAAGAAACGGTGGGTGCGACCTCTCGTTACGGCAGTCGCAGCGATAGCGTTGTACCTTCTTATGTGTTTCGCGCTCGTCTATGCCACGTTGCCGCACCCTCCGAATTCCCGAGATCCAGCGGTGCTTGCGGCATGGCTTCAGCCGCTTGTCCTTGGCAAGTGGCACGAGAATCCAGAATTGCAGGACGCTACGATCCGGAAACTGGTTTTCGATCACCACGACGGTAGCACGTACACGGGCGTTGTCGAGGCGACACTGGTGGGAAAGCCTGAGCGTCTTGCGGTGACGTTGACCATCGATGACGATGGCGAGATTGAGTGGAAACTCAAGTCACTACTACCCGAAGACCAGGGCAAACCGCAAGAGAAATAACGCGGGGCGGATAACGGGCTACTGAGGCAGTACTTCCCCAAAGGCATCGATCTGTCCACCGTCTCGCAGGCAAAGCTCAATGCGGTGGCAAGACAGCTAAACGAACGACCCAGAAAGACGCTAGGCTACGAAACGCCCGCCAAACGTTATCGGCAATCTGTTGCGTTGATCGATTGAATCCGCAGCCGATAGCGGCCAGACGATTATCCGTGAACGCGCATTCAACTGTAGTCTTAGGCGCGTATTACAGCAAAACCCCTACGGGATAGGCGCCGCTTTGCAGTCGGATGTCATCACTCTCACCGTTGCTGCCAACGGCTGTCAAAGCCGTTGGCAGCGCATCCGTCGAATTGACACAGAAGGTTGTCGCATCTGCGCTGCTTGCCAGCCCCAGAATTGCCAGGAGGCACACTTTGCGAATCTGGTCGAAGTTCAAGTACATATTGCCCCTTGTTGATGGATAGAGCTGTTGTTGTCGGCAATGCTAAGTGTCAGGTCTCGATATGATACCTAAAGATAGACTACCTATAAGGGAGTAGAGCGCAAACATCCGGATATAGACAGTGTCCGGTATGAAAAAGACCCCTTTGGCTACCCGACTGGGGCGCGCCATTCGCGCCCGCCGTACTGCGACCGGTCTAAGTCAGGACCGGTTTGCGGACAAAATCGATATGCATCGTGCCTACTTCGCTGCCATCGAGCGCGGCGAGAAGAACATCACATTGCCCACGCTGCAGCGAATTGCCGGGGGGCTGAAAGTACGCATGGCTGACCTGCTGCTGGATATCGAACGATGACTTAGAGCTGGTCTGAGGTGTCTTTTATCCGAAAGCAGATCTAGCATTCAGGCGGCTCTCAAGGCACCATTGTGACCAAATAAGAGACAGGTGCCGATGCCGGATTTGCGCATGATGTCGCCATTTCTGACCAGTGTGTCGGGTGTGACTGTTAATCACTGGGTCGGCGGTTCGAGTCCGTCTCGGCATCTAAAAGGAGAGATCTCATTACGCCGCCAACCGGTGCTCGTAATACGGCCTCACGCGGTCAGCGAGGATTGCGTACTGTGCGGCAAGGTTCTTCGGATCGGGTTTGAGCCATGCGTCGACGTTTTCTGGCTTGATCGGAATGATGCAGCGATCGTGACCGGCCGCTGCGATCTCGGCAGGCGGGTCATCGGTGATTGCGGCGAATGAAAGCAGGTCGGGTTCGCCCGGAGCCTTCCAGGGCGACCACAAGCACGCCACGAGCATGTCCTGCGCATTATTCGGCCGGAACTCCAGAATGACGTTTTCTTCCTTCTCGCCTGGAGTCAGCTCGCGACCTTCCATCTTGTGCCGGCTGACGTTCTCATAAAAAGCGTTCGCGACCATGATGCCGTGCGTGTAGCCGAACTGTTTGCGCCAGTAGCCTTCCAGGTTGTCTCTGCGGGCGTTGTACGTGCCGGGAAACTTCACGTCGGTGAACGCAGCAGCACCCGCGATCCGACACTGGTAGCGCATAGGCTTCACGACGTACTTGCCGTCCTCGACGATGATGACCGGCGCATACCAGCCGGGAAATATCCGGGCATCTTCCGCATCGAGCACGGCGCTGCGCAGGCGGGCGAGCTTCTCCTTCGCCCACTCGATCTTGTCGGTGGCAATGCGCTTGTCTTCGGTCGCTTTCTTCGTTGTCTTGGTCTGCAACGTGCGCTCGGCGTCGGCTAGGCGCTTTTTCTGCTTGAACAGCTCTTGTTCGAACTTGGCTGTCTGCTGCGCGTTGAACTCGTCGATCAGCTCCTTGATCTTGCGCTCATCGTCGTTTGCGGGATTGGCAAATTCGGCATCAATGACTCGAGGGATCTTGATCTTCGCGTCGGCACGCCGCCGCCAATACAAGTCGAAGTACTCCTTGACGCTGATGTCAGCGCCCCAGCGGCGGACATACTTTTTGTATTCGGCGCGGATTTGGGCGGAGTAGCACATGGGTGTCTCATCGTTACCCAGGGTAGGTGCCAATAATTTTACCTCCAGCCGAATCGACGTAGGGTTCAATAGTGCTTAACTCAAAACGGGCGTACTGGCTGACCATCCTGGTTGCTGGCGTGGGTCAAGACAGGCGCAGCAGCGTCTCGCCTGCAGATTGCCATCGAGTTGCGCTGTTGTTGATCTGGATCAAGTCGCACCGGCACGGATTGGTAGCAATGTACGTTACCGGACAGACGAGCCCGGCATCCGGTTAGTAGCCTCCGGCCCAGCGCGCGCCACCAGCAGTATTCGACCGCAGGAACCGCCACTCGAAGGAAGTGAAATGCGTCAGATCTCGCTCCAACGTCGGAATATCCTATTCGTGACAATGAGCTTCGGTTTGAGTTTTTCCCTCACCGCGGTGGCGGACCCCGACGTTGACGCTGCCAAAGCCTTGGCGCGCCAGAACAACTGCTTCAAGTGCCATGCCGTAGAAAAGGAAAAAGACGGTCCGGCATGGAAGAAGGTCGCCGAGAAATACAAGGGCAAGGACGACGCCGAAGCGCGCCTGATCGAGCACATCACGTCCGGCGAGAAGGCGAAGTTTCCGGATGGGCACGAAGAGGAGCACAAAATTGTGCAGACCTCGCCGCCGAAGGACATGGCGCAGATCAAGAATCTCATCGATTGGATTCTGTCGCTGTAGGGCGACAGTGGGGCCAAGGCAGGCTGGAACACAGCATCAAACTGATTGGGGGTCGCATGAACTACCCAAGGATTGCTTCGATATGTTGCGTGTTGTTGGGGATGGCGGTTTCCGCGCGCGTATTGGCGGCAGACGCTGGTGGTGAAGCCGCCGCAGCGCATCACAAACAAGATGCCGTCTGCACCAAGTGCCATGATGAATCGGAAAGCAAGCCGATTCTGGCGATCTATCAGACTCCGCATGGTGTGAGCGGCGACGCCGGAACGTCGAGCTGCCAGTCCTGTCACGGCGAGAGCAGCAAGCATGTCGCCGGCAATACCGAGAGCGGTGGCAAGGCTCGCCCAGCGCCGGACGTCATTTTCGGTTCGAAGCACACGACAGCCGGGTACGCGGCGACCGATGTGCAGACGCAAACCGAAACCTGCCTGACCTGTCACAAAGCCGGACTGCGCCAACATTGGCCCGGCAGCCAGCATCAGGTCAACGATGTTCCCTGTGCCAGTTGCCATACCGTGCACGCGGCGAAGGATCCCGTGCTGGTCAAGGCGTTGCAGCCAGCCGTGTGCTTTGATTGCCACAAGGAGCAGCGCGCGCAGACCAAGCAGATTTCCACACATCCGCTCGACGCCGGCAAGATGGCCTGTTCGGATTGCCACAATCCACACGGTTCGTCCGGCCCGAAGTTGCTGGCGAAGAACACCGTGACCGAAACCTGCTCCACGTGCCATGCGGAAAAGCGTGGCCCGTTCCTGTGGGAGCATCAGCCGGTGAACGAGGACTGCACGAATTGCCACACGCCGCATGGCTCCAACATCACGCCGCTGCTCAAGTCGCGGCCACCGTTCCTGTGCGATGAATGCCATGACGGGCCGCACAACAGCCAGAGTCCGTTCGGCACGGGTGTGGCCGGCCTGCAAGGACACGGAGTGATACCGGGCGGCAATCCGAGCACGAGTGCGACGGGACGTGCATGTCTGAATTGCCACGTCATGATCCACGGCTCGAACTCGCCGACGGGCGCCTACCTGCATCACTGATACTGCAAATTGGGGATCGCCATGAAAACGGATGAAAGAAGATTCACCGTCAGCGCCATCACCCTAGCCGTACGCAACGCGTTGCTGATCCTGTGCTGCGCGCCGCTGGCCGCGCTGGCGCAGGAGACGGCAAGCAGCAACGACGAACTCACCGCACTGCTCTTCCCGATCAACTATTTCGAAGTCGGTGCACTGGACGTGCCCACGGATTCGCCCAAATTCGGCGAATACAATGGCCTGTATCGTTCGGGCATTTATTTTCTCGGTGATTTCGACATTCGCGGCGGCGACGCCTACGGCATGGGCGACGGCACCGCCCGCTGGGAGGTGAAGGCTGCAGATCTCGGCACGACGTCGCGCAGCGCCGCAGCAAGCTATACCGATCAGGGCCAGTGGAACTTCGGTATCGGCTTCGATCAGTTGCGCCACTACACGACCGATGGCAACTATCAGACGCCGTATCAAGGCTCGCAAGGCGATAACCTGTTCATCCTGTCGCCCAGCTTCGGCGTGATCAACACGACGACGACGACGAGCGCAGGCGTGATTACCAGTACCAACCGGGGTACGCAGACGCTCACCGCCGACCAGTTTGCTGCGTTCCACACCGAAAATGTATACACCGAGCGCCGGAACACAAGCTTCGTAATGGGCTACAACTTCAATCGGGAATGGAATTTCAGGTTCGATTACCAGCGACTCGATCAATCCGGTGCGAAGCTGATCGGTGCGGGAACCGACTTCTACGACCTTTCCGGTTCCGGCGGATTCAAGTACGGTGGCGAGCGCATTGCCATCCTGATGAATCCTACCGAATACCAGAACGACACGTTCAACCTGGCGTTGAATTGGGTTGGACAAAACGCGTTTGTGACTGCCGCCTACTACGGCTCGCTGTTCCACGACGACTACTCGGGAATTTCGTTCTCGAACCCCTATGTTTCAGGAGGTTCCGGAAATTCGCCGAATCCAGCGCCAGGAACATCGCCCGGCGCGGCATTCCCGCTCACGACAATGAGCACGCCACCAGGTAACGAGTTCCATCAGTTCAATGTGACCGGCGGATACATCTTTAGCAACGCAACAAAACTGACCGGCGGATTTTCCTACGGGTGCAATACCCAGAACGAGAGCTATGCCGGCACGTATACGCTCGTACCGAATACAGCGCCCGATTTGCCGGTCGGTTCGCTCGACGGGCGCATTTTGACCAAACATGCCGACCTGAAACTCACCCATCAGGCGACATCGACTCTGAACTTCAGTGCCGGCTTCAAGTACAACGAACGCGACAACCAGACGCGGTCACACACCTATACGTTCCTCGACCTTGGTGGCGAAGAACAGACGGTGGTCAACATTCCGATGAGTAACGAACGTTATCAGTTCGATCTAGGCGGTGACTGGCACATCGATTCGCGGCAACGCCTGCACCTCGGCTACGAGTACGACCACATCAAACGCTGGTGTGGCAATGCACTGGCAAACAATGCGCAAGGCGAATTGTCGGACACGAATGCCGGCTATTACACGACGGCATCGTGCGTGCAGGTACCGAAGAATCAGGAGGATCGGTTCGTCGCGTCGTACAAGCTCAAGCTCGGCGAAAAGGTCGATTCGTATCTTGGCTATACCTATGGCGACCGCACCGCCACGGTGAATCCGTCGTTCTACAACCCGTTGCAGGCCAACGAAGAGGGTTTCGAGAACTTCGGTTTCCTCGCCTGGTTCGATGCGTCGCGCAAACAGCATTTGGTCAAGGCTGGGATCAACTGGCAGGCCTCGGCCAAATTCGCGCTGAATCTCAGCGGGCGCTACACAAAAGATGATTACGGTTCGGCACTCGGCGTGCAGGAAGGTGAAACCGCCAGCGCCAATGTCGATGCCAGCTACAATTTCTCGGAAGACTCGACGCTCGCGGCGTATTTCAGCTGGCAGCGGCGCACGCGCAGCCTGTTTACCGCGAGTGGACGCAACGCGGTCGCTCCGCTGAGCACGCTATGGAGCAACGATCTGGCCGATCGCGACAACACGTTCGGTGTGAACGCGACCCAGAAAGACTTGTTCAAAGGCAGGTTCCAGCTCAAAGAGGATTTCACCTATTCGCTGAGCAAGTCGAAATATGTCACGACACTCGAAGCCAACATCAATCCCACGCTCAGCAACCAGGGTGAAGTGCCGAATATCAGTAATGACCTCAAGCAGTTTCGCGTCACCGGCACGTATCACATGAATGGGCATTCGGACGTGATGGGGGGGTATCTGTATCAGCGCCTGAAGTCCAACGACTATTTCTACAATGCGTACCAGTACGGGTTCACGCCGACGGGCCTGCTGCCGACCAACCAACAGGCGCCGAATTACTCGGTCAATACCGTGTTCGTGGCCTATCGCTTCAGTTTTCGATGAGACTGTTGCCGACGAAGTTTCACGAAGCTCGGAATTGCCGGAGCCGGTGTCGTAACGGTATGTCGCCAACGACGCTTCGAAGCCAATCATGAGCAAACTACGTCCCGGAATATTGCGGCGCTGTTGGCGGTTCCTGCGCAAGCCCAGCGCCAGGTATTCCCTGCTCACGCTGCTGCTGGTCGGCTTCTTTGGCGGCATCATCTTCTGGGGCGGATTCAATACCGGTATGGAGGCGACCAACACGCTGACGTTCTGCATCGGCTGCCATGAAATGCGCGACAATGTATACAACGAGTATCAGCAGACGATCCATTACAGCAATCGTACCGGCGTGCGCGCGATCTGTTCGGATTGCCATGTGCCGCATGCGTGGATTCCCAAGATCATTCGCAAGATCCAGGCAAGCAAGGAGCTGTGGGGCAAGATCACGGGCTACATCGATACGCCCGAGAAGTTCGAGGCGCATCGCATGGAAATGGCGACGCATGAATGGGAGCGGATGAAATCCGTCGATTCGCGCGAATGCCGCAATTGCCATAGCTTCGACGCGATGAGTGGCGACAAGCAGAAGCAATCGGTTTACAAGAAGCACATGCTGGCCAAGGATCAGGGCCAGACCTGCATCGATTGCCACAAAGGCATTGCGCACCATCTGCCCAAGGAATACCGGGATCCGGATGAGGAAGAGTAGTTCGACCTGACGCTGCCGATCGCCGGCATCGTGCATCGCGGCAGCTATCTTGCGCGCGACCGGCCAGCGCTGCTGCGCCAGCGTCGCGTCCTGCGCCGTCTATGCGGCGAGAAATTTTTGCCAGCGCGTGAAGGGATGCTCGGGACGTACCAGTCGGCGGGTTTCAACGACCCACACGCGCCGCCAACTGCGGCGGATAACGTTCGCCCTGCACCTGGATTTCGGCGAGCGCAGCGTCGATCCGACGCAGGTCATCAGCGCTCAGCGTGAGTTGGGTTGCGGCGATATTTTCCTGCAGACGCTGCAGCTTCGTGGTTCCCGGAATCGGTACGATCCATGGTTTCTGCGCGAGCAGCCAGGCCAGCGCGATCTGCGCGGGCGTCGCGTGCTTGTCATGCGCAATGCGGCCGAGCAGATCGACCAGTGTTTGATTCGCCTGGCGTGCCTTCGGGGAGAAACGCGGCAAGCTGTCGCGGAAGTCGTCTTTGGCGAACGTTGTATTCTGATCGATCTTGCCGGTCAGAAAACCCCTGCCGAGTGGACTGAATGGCACGAAGCCGATGCCGAGTTCCGCGCACGCCGGCAGCACCTCGGCCTCCGGCTCGCGCCACCATAGCGAGTATTCGCTCTGCAGTGCGGCGACCGACTGCACGGCGTGGGCGCGGCGGATCGATTGCACGCTGGCCTCGGACAAGCCGAAATGCCGGACCTTGCCGGCGGCGATCAAATCCTTGACCGCGCCGGCCACATCCTCCATTGGCACGTTCGGATCGACTCGATGCTGGTAGAACAGATCGATATGGTCGGTGCGCAGACGCTTGAGCGAAGCCTCGGCGACCTCACGAATGTGCTGCGGCCGGCTGTCCAGCCCGGCGTTGGGCTCGCCGTTCGTGAAACCGAACTTGGTCGCGATCACGACGTGGTCGCGAAACGGCGCCAACGCCTCGCCGATCAGTTCTTCGTTGGTGAACGGGCCGTACGCCTCGGCGGTATCGAACAACGTCACCCCAGCTTCGACCGCCTGTCGCAACAAGGCGATCGCTGCCGGCTTTTCCATCGCTGCACCATAGGCGAAGCTCATGCCCATGCAGCCCAGGCCCAAGGCCGAAACTTCCAGTCCGCTTGTTCCGAGTACGCGCTTGCGCATGGCCGATCTCCGTGGCGTTAATGCGGATAGTGTGCGCCGGCAAAGCGCCATTGAGAAATCAACGTTGCGCGGTTGCTGCCTGTTCCAGCAAGGCATCGAGGTCTGCGCGGCGCAGCAGGCGGCCGTCGAGAAATACGGCGTTGATGCGCCGGGTGTTGTGAATGTCCTTGGTTGGATCTGCGTCGAGCAGCACGAGGTCGGCGCGCTTGCCGACGGCGACCGAGCCGGTGGTCGCAGCGATGCCGAGGAATTCGGCGGGTGCCAGCGTTGCGGCGCGCAGGGCCGCCACGGGCGTCAGCCCCGACTCGACCAGCAGAGCCAGTTCCTCGTGCAATGAGAAGCCCGGATAAACCCCGGGCATCGGCGAGTCGGTGCCCGCAAGGATGGTCACGCCGGCAGCATGCAGGGCGGCGACGATCCGGCGCGCGACCGGCCAGCGTTGCTGTGCAAGCGCGGCGTCCTGCGCCGTGTACGCAGCACCAAATTTTTGCCAACGCGCGTGCTCATCCGCGCGCAGGTAGCGCCAGCGCGGATCGGCGCTCATCGCTGCACGGTCCATCGTGTCTTCGTTCGCGAGCACCAGAGTCGGCACTTGCGCCTGACCGGTGGCGGCAAGGGTTTTGGCGACGCGCCGGCAAACACCCGCGTCGAACGCGGCCAGCACGCGCGCCTCCTGGGCATCGCGTCGTTCAACCAGTGCATCGCCTTGCAGACCACTGCGTTCATCAAGCAGCGGCGCCTCGATCGACGAGCACGCTTCGTATGCCTGCATCAGATGCTCGCTGCTGCGTTGTCCCGCTGCTGCCGCGTCGAGCTGGGACACTCCGGCCGGCACGTGGCCCGCAACCGGCAACGCGCGCGCTTTCGCTGCGGCGAGGATTGCGCGCCAATGCGCGGCCGGCACTTCGGAGAACACTTTGATGAAATCGGCGCCGGCATTGCTGGCAGCATCCACTTCCCGGGCGGCGTCCTGCGGGGACTTTCCATACACGGCGATTCCGGCGGCAAGTATCCGCGGCACGATGAGCTCGCCGGCGTCGAGCGCATCGCGCCACTGCTTCACCAACACCATCGACGCTGCGTCGCCGCGCATTTCGCGCACTGCCGTGACGCCATTGGCGACGTACAGTGGAAAACTCCAGTCGTTCGGCGCACGGTGCGAGGAAAGGTTGAAAAAGTGGACGTGCATGTCCACCAGACCGGGGATCAAAAAACGCCCGCGTCCATCGATACGCTGCGCCAGCGCCGGAATGTGGGCGTGGTGTGCGGGTTCGTCAGCAACGATGCGACCCTTGTCGACGATGACGGTGCGTGATCTGCTCGATCGCCCGCGCACGACGTCGACGACCGTGACGTCGGTGATCGCCACGGCTTGTCGCTCGGGCAATGGTCCGGCTTGCGCGGCGGCGGCGCACAGCAATAACGCCGCCACGCCGTGAATGCATTGCATCGTCACCCATCGCGCTGAATACGAACGTACATTTCGCTTCATTGCGTTGACCCTCGCGCCGGATTCGCTCGATCCGCACTGTAGCAATCCCTTGGCGCTTGTGGTTCACGCAAGTACATTTTGGCGATCACTAACGACTTGCCTATATGATCGGCTGCAATCCAAATCAGCAGGAGTACTGCAATGCACACCACCGCGCGTGAGCCTGCCGTGCACAAGGCGTTCGCACCGAACGTCAAGCGGCGCGCCGGCCATCGGCCGGAATGGTTGATCGGGCAGAAGATGATGGACCACGCGGTCAAGGCGATTCGCGCGCGCTGCCATCTGGAACGTGGCTACGACATCCCGTATCTGGCCGGCTACAGCGTCGATGGCCACACGATTTTCATCGACCGGCATATGCCGAAGACCTTCGTCTATCGCAAGCGCAAAGTGGCGACCGATCGCTTCCTCATCGTGCATGAGGCGGTGGAGAAATCGCTGATCCAGCTGCTCGACATGCACTACCTCACCGCGCATCAGATCGCGCTGCACGCCGAGCAGGCCGCCGTGCGCGCCGAAGGCATCGAATGGGACGCGTATGACGAGTTCATGCAGCAATACATCAAGGTGATCGGCGACGAAAGCCTGAGCAAGGTGCCCGACAATCTCGACCTGACGCCGTATCGCGACTTCCATGATGCTGCGGAATTGAAGCGGATGCGCGCAGGCACGGTGCACTGCCCGAACGTCGCACCCAAGCACAAGGTGCACATCGCCGGACTGGAGTAATCGCCATGTCGAAACTTCGTGTACAGAGCTTCGCTGTCTCGCTGGACGGTTTTGCCGCAGGTCCGCATCAGGACTTGCAGAATCCGCTCGGTGTGCGCGGGCCGGAACTGATGGAATGGTTTTTTCCGACGCGCGTGTTTCAGACGATGTACGGCCAAGGTGAAGGCGAGAACGGCGTCGACAACGCGATGGCCGAGCAAGGCTTCGCCGGGATCGGAGCGTGGATTCTCGGGCGCAACATGTTCGGCCCGGTGCGCGGGCCCTGGCCGGATGCAAGCTGGCGCGGTTGGTGGGGCGAGGAGCCGCCGTACCATGTCCCGGTGTTCGTCCTGACGCATCACGCGCGTGAACCGCTGCAGATGCGCGGCGGCACCGTGTTCCATTTCGTTACGGACGGCATTCATTCCGCGCTCGAGCAGGCGCGCGCGGCGGCGGGCGGGCGCGACGTGCGCCTCGGCGGCGGCGCCGCGACCATTCGCGAGTATTTGCGCGCGCAGCTGATCGACGAGCTGCATCTGGCGATACGCCCGGTCGTGCTCGGCGCGGGCGAAAATCTGTGGCATGACCTCGACATGTCAGCGCTCGGCTACGAGTGTACGAAACACGTCGCCGGCGAGCGCGCGCTGCATGCGTTCCTGCGCCGCAAGGCCGCTGCATAATTGCTGCGCAAGGTTGCGTATGATGAAATCAGCCAGCGAACGGGTGGGACGTGGCCGGGGGAAGACGAATCACAACTATCGCGCGCGCAACGGCAGCAATGCTGCTCGCTTGTGCGTCGCTGGCATGCGCGCTCGAGCCGGCTTCCGCTCCCGCTGAAATCGCGCACCTGAACATCGAGCCGGCGCCGCCGGGGCGTCTGCCGTGGGTCGTATTCGACGAACGCGCGGGCCTGCCGCAACACACGATTGTCGACATGCTCGTGGACCAACGCGGCTTCGTCTGGGCCGCGACCCAGGACGGCGCGGCCCGCTACAACGGCCATGCCTGGGAAGCCGTGCCGATGCCGCGCAGCATGCACTCGAACTATCCGCGCGTGATGCGCCTCGCCCGCGACGGCGCAATCTGGTTCGGCACGTTCGACGGCGGCCTCGCGCGGCTGCACGACGGCAAGTGGCAGACCTGGGACACCCACGACGGATTACCGAGCAACCTGATCCGCGGTCTGCTCGTCGATGGCGACGTGCTGTGGATCGCTACCGACAAGGGCATGGCACGTTTGCGCGATGGCCGCATCGAGGCGTTCGGCAAGGATTCCGGCTTGCCGAGCCTCGACACCGAAGCGCTGTACCGCACGCAAGCCGGCGAGTTGCTCGTTGGCACGGCCAACGGACTCGCGCGTCTCTCCAGCGACAAATTCGAAAGCGTGCCGGTGCCGCACGAGCTGCTCGGCAGCCGTATCGACGATATCGTCGAGAGCCCGGGTCTGCACGGCGAAAACGCGCTTTGGATCGCATCGTACGGCGCCGGCATGGGCGTGCGCGAAAGCGGCAAGTGGACGTTGCTCGACAAAAGCTCGGGCCTGCCGAGCAATGTCGAAGTGTTGACGAAAAGCGCGGCGCGCGACGGCTCGCCCGCGCTGTGGATCGGCACGGAAGGCGGCTTGGTCCGCTTCGAGCACGGCCGCTTCACGCTGTACGACGAACGCAGCGGACTGCCGATCCGGCTGATCTGGAAGGTGCTCGAAACGACTTCACCCGGCGGCGTGAAGACGCTGTGGCTCGGCACCTGGGGTGGCGGCATCGTGCGCCTGTCGCCGAATTTCTGGACTGCGTTCGACGCAACGGTCGGCGTGCCCAGCGGCGCCGTCACTTCGGCACTGGTGAGCGAGGGCGATGCCGGCAGCGAAACCATCTGGGTCGGCACATCGGACGGCAACCTTGCCCGTTTCGCCGGCCAGCGCTTCGAGAATGTGGATCTGCCCGCGGCATTGCGCAGCGCGATCATTTTCTCGCTGCTGGAAACGCGCGCGGCCGACGGTTCGCGCGTGCTCTGGGTCGCCTCGTTCGCGGGCGGCATCGGCAAACTGGAGCACGGTCGCTGGAGCGTGCTCGACCCAACCGGCCTGACGAACCAGCGCGTCTACCACCTGCTCGAAACCAAGGCTGCCGACGGCAGCAGCGTGATCTGGGCCGGTACCGACGGCGGGGGGCTGGGCCGGTACGAACACGAGCACTGGACGTTCTATCACATGGCCGACGGCTTGCCGTCCGAGATCGTGACGCAGATCGAGCAGACCACTGCCGGCGACGGCACGACCACGCTGTGGGCCAGCACCCGTCGCGGTGCCGCGCGCTTCGACGGCAAGACCTGGCATCCGATCAGCAAAGCCGACGGCTTGCTCAGCGAAAACATCTCGACGTTGCAGGCGACGACAGATCCCGACGGCGTGCACTGGCTGTGGGCGGGCACGTTCAACGGTGGTGCGTCGCGCTTGGCGTTGGACGATCCGCGCGCGCGCTGGCAGACCTGGTCGACCGACACTTCGCCGGCGCTGCCGAGCGATACGGTACACAGCATCGCCGAAGACCAGAGCGGGCGCATCTACCTGTGCACCACGCGCGGCGTCGTGCGCCTGAAACCGCGCCAGGCAACGCCGGAAGATGCTGCGCTATTCGACATGGAGCAGTTCACGACCGAGGACGGTTTGCCGAGCAGCGACTGCCAGCAGGGCGCACATTTCGTCGACAAGGCCGGCCGCATCTGGATGGGTACAGCCAAGGGCCTGGCGATGTTCGACACACGCAACGAGCAGCCCGATCTCGCGCCGAAGCCACTGCGCATCGACAGCGCGCAGCTCACCGGCCGCGCGCGCACGCTTGCCGGCGGCGAAGTGTTGTCGCATCGCGAGTGCAATCTGACGTTCGCGGGCGCGTTGCTCGCCTACGGCGACGAGTCGCGCATCCGCTATCGCTACCAGCTCGACGGTTTCGATGCGCAGCCATCGGAATGGGCGGCGAGCGGTGTCAAGGAATACACCAACCTCGGCGCTGGCGACTACGCGTTCAAACTATGGGGCAAGGATGCGCAAGGCATCGTGTCGGGACCGGTCGACCTGCGCTTCACGGTGCGACCGGCGCCATGGCTGACGTGGTGGGCCTTCGTGGGCTATGCGTTGCTGATCCTGTTCGCGGGCTACGCGTCGGTGCGCCTGCGCGTGCGTGCGTTCGCCGCGCGCACGCGCGAACTGGAAACCGAGGTGGCCGCGCGCACCCAGGATCTGGTCGCTGCACGCGACAAACTCGAGCGCCTGGCGACCGAGGATGGTCTCACCGGCGTCGCCAACCGCCGCAAGTTCGACGCGGTGCTTGACCAGGAATGGAAGCGCGCGCAGCGCGACGGCACCTGGCTGACGCTCGCACTGCTCGATGTGGATTTCTTCAAACGCTACAACGATCGCTACGGCCACGCACTCGGCGATGAGTGCCTGCGCGCAGTCGCGCAAGCGGTCGCCAGTCAATGCGTGCGGCCAGCCGATCTGGTTGCGCGTTACGGCGGCGAGGAATTCGCATTCGTGCTGCCGGAAATTGACGCCGAGGGTGCGCAGGTGCTGCTGCATTCGGTGCTCGCCGCGGTGGATCGTCTGCAGATCGAACACGCCGACTCGGCGTGCGCACCGCACGTGACGGTCAGCATCGGTGCCGTCAGTCTGCGGCCGCCCCGGCATGCGGAGTTGCAACCCGTGATGCGCCGCGTCGACGTATTGCTGTATCGCGCCAAGGAAGAGGGCCGTCATCGTGCGGTACATGAAGATGCGAATGTCGCGCGCACCACGGAAGTGGTTTGAGCGTTTCAGGTAGGATCGGCTGATGTCTGGGTATCGGCTGCGCCGGCGCCGGCGCGTTCGTGTTTGGTCGTGATCGGTAAAACAAGAGTATGGAGGCGCTGCAACGCAACGCGCTCGGGAGTAGAGTCCCATATATGACTAAAGCATCGAAAGGGATACTCCGCGTTCCGCGACGCCGGATCCTTGCGCTGTGCGCCGGAGCTTCTTTCGCAATCTCAGCTACCGCCACGGCGTCAACATTGCTCGTAACGAGTTGTGCCGATGACAATAGCGCGGGCACGTTGCGAAGCCAGGTCGCTGCGGCAGGCACTGGTGATACGATCGATTTGAGTCAGCTGACGTGCAGCAAGATCACGCTGACGAATGGCCAAGTTGTCATCGCACAGAACGATCTTACTTTGCTCGGTGCAATGCAGGCAGCGACCATCAGATTGGATGCCATCCATGGTTCGCGAGTGCTACAGCACCTGGGAACCGGCACTGTAACGATCGATTCGTTGACCCTGATGAACGGCTCCTACGCGACATACGGATTTGCCACAGGCGGTTGTGTTTTTTCGGAGGGCAACGTATCGCTCGATCATTCTGTCGTCACTGGATGCGAGGTTCACACGAAAGGCAACTGCATCGACGACGCAGCCGGCGGAGGCATCTATGCCAAAAGTAGCGTCTCCCTTGTCGCAAGTGTTGTTTCGAACAATCAAGCAAAGTCTTCGAACGGCGTTCACAACTTTGGCGGAGGCATATTCGCCGGAGATGGGTTCACGGCCCGGAACAGCACGATTAGCCATAACGATGCACCATTCGGTTGCGAATACGGAAGGGGTGGCGGGATTGTCGGGTCCGGACCGCTGCTCATCGAAAGTTCGACGATCGACGATAACTCCGCGATGTATGCAGGCGGGATGTCCTTTAGAGCGACGACAGGGTTGATCACGAATTCGACGATGTCTTCAAATACAGGCTGGTCCGCCATGGTGGAGCTCTCTGGGGATGCCGTCACGATCGCGAACAGTACGATCGCCGCGACTCCCGGCAGTATGTGGGGTCTGTTTTTTTCAGGTCGTGCACCCAGCAGCGGACAGCTTACATTACAAAGCAACATACTCTCGGGTAGCGCGTTCGATGACCTGCGGATAAATGCGAGCTACACAACCCTCGTCGGCACGGACAACCTTGTTATGCAGACCACTGTCGCCGCGCCGCCGCCTGGGATGATCACTGTCACCGCCGATCCGCTGCTCGGGCCTCTGCAGAACAATGGTGGACCTACGCTGACGCACGCGCTGTTGCCGGGCAGCCCGGCGATTGGCGCCGGCAACAACAGCGCTGTTCTCATGTTCGATCAACGCGGGGCCGGTTATCCAAGATCTGCAAATAGCGGCATTACCGATATCGGCGCATTTCAAACCGAAGGGATTTTCGCCGATGATTTCGAACGCGTCGGCTTCGACTTCGACAAGATCTTCGTAGACGGCTTCGAATGAGCGGTTCATCGCGCATCGCAACTTTTGCGTTACGATTCAGCGCGTGAACTCTGCGAGTGAATTCGAGAAACTGCTCGCGGCCGTCCGAGAGGTGGAATTCGCGCAGTTTCAGCGCCGCGCGGCGCTGGCGACGATCGTGCGCACGCGCGGATCGACGTTCCGCCGCGCCGGCGCGAGCATGTTGGTGCGCGAGGGTCGCGTAGTCTGCTCGCTATCGGGCGGTTGTCCGGAAAACGACATCATCGCGCGCGCAAAAAAAGTCATTGCGAGCGATGCCGCGGAGATCGCACGCTACAACGACGAGTCCGCCGGCGACGTGTTGTTCGAAGCCGGCTGCGGCGGCGAACTCGATGTGCTGATCGAGCCGCTGACACAATCTGTCGATACCCGATTTCTCGATCAACTCGCGCGCATGCATATGCAGCGCGCTGCCGGTTTCATGGCGACGGTTTACGCGTGCGGCGACGTCGCGCTGCAGCCGCGGCCGCAACGGCTGATCTGGAATGGCGCAGCGGCGTGGAGCGACATCGCCGATGCTGCGCTCGCCGACGCGATACTTGCGACCGGCACGTCCAGCGCGGCACAGTCCCACGCCTATTCGGTGCGGATCGACACGGCGCAAGGCACGTGCGACGTGTTGTTCGAAAGTGTGCGCCCGGTGCCTGCGCTGGCGATCATCGGCGCAAACGCGGCCGCTGTCGCGCTGGCGCGCAATGCCTGCGCACTCGGCTGGAAAACGTTGCTGATCGATCAGCGCGAAGCGCCGCCCGGTTTGCCGGACGCGGCATATTTCATCAAGTGCACGCCGGCAACGCTGCTGGACAAGGTGCCGCTCGACGCGCATTCCTCGGCACTGGTGATGACGTTCAACATCGAGCGCGATTGCGAATGGCTCGACGCCTTGGCGCGCACGCCGCTCGCCTATCTCGGCGCAATTGGCTCGCGTGAGCGCGCCGAGCGCATGCGCGCGGTCGTCGCGCGCCACGGCGCGCATCTGCACGCACCGGCGGGACTCGACATCGGTGCGGAAACGCCCGAGGAAATCGCACTTGCGGTCAGCGCGGAAATTCTCGCCGTGCTCAACGCGCGCGAAGGTTGCAGCCTTGTCGGCACGACGACGCCGATCCATCCGTGAGCATCGCCGTCGTAATTCTCGCCGCCGGCGAAGCCAAGCGCTTCGGTTCGGCCAAGCTCGTTGTGCCGATCGACGGCGTGCCGCTGGTGCGGCGCGCGGCCGTGGCGGCGCTGGCGGCGATGACCAAGGTCATCGTGGTCACCGGCGCGCATCGCGAGCTGGTCGAAGCCTGCATTGCTGATCTCGCCGTCGAGTGCGTCTTCAACGCGGATTGGGCGCAAGGTCTGGGTGGCTCGATCGCCTGCGGCATCGCCGCGCTGCCGGCGACGTGCGAAGCGGCGATCATTGCATTGGCAGATCAGGCGCTGGTTGGCACCGCGGAGTTTGCTGCGCTCATCGCCGGACACCGGCGCGCGCCCGAACGCATCATCGCGGCGCAATACTCCGATGTGGCTGGCCCGCCAAGCTTATTTCCGCGCCGATTTTTCGGCGCGCTTTCTCTGCTCGACGGCGAACACGGCGCGCGGCAGGTGCTGCAGCGCCATGACCGGGACATCGACGTCGTACCGATGCCTTGTGCCGCTCTGGACATCGACACTGCAGAAGACTATACGGCGCTGCAGGAACATTGAACTGAGGCCGCGGGAGACCGCGGCCTCGGTTGCAATACGACTATTGCATTTCGAAGCTGCTCTTGAACAATTCATCGGGGCGGAACAGCGTGACGATGTTCTCTACGGGCCGACCGACGACGAGCTGGTCGCGCGTCGCGTCGTAATCGAAATTGACGATATTGCCGCTGTTAGCCAACTGGCCGAGGACGCTGTTGCGCGCATCGATCGTCCCCGCATACGGCCCGTTGCCGCGCTGGAGCGTGACCGCCCCCGCATGTGAAATCGTGCCGTTGTTGCTCCAGTTCACGCTCGTGAACACGTAAGCGCTATTGGTGTACGCCTCGAGCGGCTGGAAGTTGCCGTAGCCGATGTGGTCCTGCGCGAACGCGCCCACGAGGGAGTTCGCCGTAGTCACCGATCCTGCGGTGCCCTTGTAGCCGTTACCCCAGGTGACTGCGCCGACTCCGCTAGTGCCGCCGACGCTGAAGTTTCCGCTGCTGACGACGTAGTTGCCATTGCCAAGCGCGTACACGCCAGAGCCCACTTGATCGCCCGCCGTCGTGCCGACGAGCGAGTTGCTCGCCGACAGGACACCTTTTGTTCCGGTCGTGCCGTTGCCCCAGGTGGCGGCTCCTTTGTTGCCGAGCGTGAAGCGGTTTCCCACGACGTAGTTGCCGTTCGTCAGCGGCGTGACTGCGGGGAAGAAGCTGTCATTCGTCGCCGTACCGACCAGCGAATTGGCGGATGAGATCGTGCCTTTCACACCCCTGACTGCCGTGCTGCCATTGCCAAAGGTCGCAGCGCCGGTGGAGGTGTTCCAAGCTGGGCTCGTCACGACGTAATTTCCGTTGCTCAGCGCCACGGCGCCCTGGCAGACATAGTCGCCGGCATTGCTGCCGACGAGTGAATTTGCCGCAGAGAGGCTGCCGCTCGTGGCGGCGGTGCCGTCGAACCACGTCGCTGCGCCGGCATTGTTGTTCCAGTAGGGGCTGCAGACGACGTAGTTGCCATTGCTGAGCGCGGTGATGCCATAGCCGACCTCGTCGTCGACATTGCTCCCGCCAATCACGGAATTGGCGTTGTCGATGGCGCCGTGCACGCCGGTCGAGCCGCTGCCCCAGGTAAGGGCGCCGGAGGTGCCGTTGGCATTGGGGTTCCAGTAATAACTGCCGACAACATAGTTGCCATTGCTGAGCGCCACCACGCCCTGCGCATTGATGCCGCCGAGGCCGACCTGGTCGTTCGCGTGAGTGCCGTAGAGCGAATTGAGGATGTTGACCGCTCCGACGATGCCGCTGTTCCCGCTCCAGGTCACGGCGCCGACCTTGCTGCCCGCCGCGCCGTTGTTCCACTGGTTGCTGTTGACGACGTAGTTGCCGCTCGCGCCGAGCGGGACGATGCCGCCGCTGCCAACTTCGTCGCTGTCCGTCGTTCCGTACAGAGAGTTGCTGCGCGAAACCGTATCGACAAGTCCATTGGTGCCGCTGACCCAGGTGACGGCGCCGACATAGGGAACACTCGATATGGAGTCGGTCCAGTACGTGGAGACGACGACGTAGTTGCCGTTGGGCAGGGGCACAATGGGGCTGCCCCCCGCGGAATTGCCGACCGCATCCCCCGGGGTACTGCCGACGAGCGAGTTGGCTGCGGAAACGGCACCGGTGGTAGTGCCGCCGAGTCCGTCGCCCCAGGTCACGGCGCCGCGTTCGCCATTCCACAGCGGTGTGGCGACAACGTAATGGCCGTTAGCGAGAGCCACCACGACGTCGCCAGCCATCTCGTTGGCATCGGTGCCGACGATGGAATTGGATTCACTGACAAAGACCGAGCTGCCGCCGAAGACGCCGCCGGAATGGCTGCCAAAGGTCACTGCGCCGGCATCGGCGACGCCGGTATTGATGTTGTGCCAGTGCGGACTGCGGATCACATAGTTGCCGGTCTTGAGCACCACGATGCCGCCGCTGCCCACTTGATCACCCGGAGTCTGGCCCATGGCGACATTGATCTGCGTGCCGTCCGGTGCCAGCAGATACACTGCGCCCGTATTGGCATCCCATCCGGGATCGGTCACAACGATGTTGCCGTTGGGCAGCACGGTGACGGTGTAGCCGAATTGGCCACTGCCGGACGGACCAGCGAGGTCGACTTGTTGCGCGGATGCTTCGCCGGTGAACAGCAGCGTGATCAACAGCAGAACGCGCGCGTAGGGTGAAAGCCAGTTACGCATGATTTTTGTTCTCCTGGAAAGTAATGGCTTCGGTGGCGTGCTCGAGATCAATCGAAGCCGTCGCCGAAAATCGAATCATTGCTGATGCGCAACACGCCCATATCGGTGTCGGGATATGTCACGTCACGCGTGCCGATGACGATGGGCTGCATGCCGTCGAGCACCATCGCCGCCGCGGTATCGTTGGTCGCCAGGCCGAGGTCGTAGTGCGTGTAGCCGGCGTTACCCCAGGCAAGATGCGGCGTGCCGCTGTAGTTCAGGTGCGCAAGACCGAAGTCGGTGCCTGTGGCAAAGCCGCCGTTGGCAGTTGTCGCGACGAAGATCCTGCCGCCTTGGAAGACGATGCCAGCGCCTTGGGTGTCGTAGCCGATGGCGTGTTGTAACAGCTGCTTGCCGAAATCGTTGTCGATCGTGCCATCGGCATTCAGACGCACGACGCCGGCTGCGCTGCCAAGATTGCCGGTCGGCGCATCGCAGTAGCCGGCGGCCGTTCCGGCGACGAGGATGGCGCCGTTCGGCTGCACGGCCAGCGCGTTGACGACGTCGCGGTTCTGGAAGGTGAAACTCGGATTGCTGCCGCAACGGTCGAAGCCGACCTGGACGGTCCCGGTGTTGTTGAACGTGGTGTCCACGTCGCCCGTGTCGGTGAACCGCATGACATAGAAATCGTCGCCGCTGGGGAAGCCGAAGTCGCCGGAGCCGGCAAGCACGATCTTGCCGTCGGTTTGCACGACCATCGCGTTGACCAGATCGCCACCCGGAGACAGTGCGAATCCATCCATCGGCGTCTGATTGCCGAACGTCGTGTCCGCGCTGCCATCGGCGTCGAGGCGCAGCACGGCGAAATCCAGGCCGGCATAAAGGCCGCTGACCAGCACCTTGCCGCCGCCGAGGCCGATCACGTCGCCGGCAGTGAAATTCGGTAGCAGGACCACGCCGCCGGAACCGAAACTGTTGTCGGGAATGCCGTCTGCGCTCAGCTTGACCACGGCGCTGGGATCGCCACCAAACGCGCCATGTACGACCACGAGCAGGCTGTCATCCGGCGCGATGCTGGCGCCGCCGACGAAATCGAACTGTCCTGTGGCCGAGAGCCGCGTCAAGCCGCCGCCGGTGCCGAACGCCGCGTCGACCGCGCCATTGCGGTCCACGCGTGTGAGGAAGAGATCGTATTCGGGCGTCACGTTGTTGCCGACGCTTATGGTGCCGACGAGGACGTAGCCCTGCGGCTGGACCAGCGTGCGGGTTCCAAACTCCGCGCCATTCGTGTTCGCAAGATCGTAATTGATGATGACGACGCCGCCCGCGCCGAACGTCGGGTCGGCATCGCCGTTGCCGGCGCTGGCATCGGCGCACGCGAGCAAGGCCGCGATCGCAGCCGCACGCAACAATGAATTAAACATGACAGTCCTCCTCAAGCCAGTTGGTGACCAAGCGGAGCGATCCTGCCAATGGCGCGCGAGCGCTGCCGGACAATCAACGGACGCGAGTCGGACGGCTGAAGGACATTCCACAGAATCAATAGCTTGCAACGCTGTGCTAGAGTACGCGGCCCCAACGGGGTAACTGCCATGTTGCTGTCGAGTTCCGGCTCGCGTACCGAAATTGCCGTCGGCTACCGCTTCGCTGGCGTGATCGTGAACGTGCAGCGCGCGCGCTTGCTGGTTGACGGCACGGAGGTCGCCGCCGGTGCGTTGCCGCTGAAGCTGTTGCGTGCGTTATGCGAAGCCGATGGTGCGTTGGTCAGCCGGCAGAGTCTGTTCGAGCAGATCTGGCCGCGCCAGGTGATCTCCGATGAGGCGCTGACCAAGCTGATCGGGCGCACCCGCGAATTGCTCGGCCCGTACGGCTCGGCTTTGACGACCGTGCGCGGTCAAGGCTTGCGTCTGGACGCGCCGTTGAGCGTCGAATTGGATTCCGCGCCGGCGTTGGACAAGTCCGCACGCGCGGAGCCTTCGCCAAAGCCGGTTACGCCGGCGCCTCAGACCAGCTCGCGACGCACCGGTTTCATCGCAGCAGCATCGGTGGCGCTTGCCGCGGCCGCGGTCTTCATCACCCTGCGCTGGTGGCTGGCGCCTGACCGCGTGCTGAGCGCCGGCTACGCGCTACACGCCAGTGATCTGCAGGCGACACGGACGGAGACCGCCGAGTTGGTCGGCGCCGCGTTCAAGGCCGAGAACAACGGCGAACTTGTCCACGCCCGGACCATGATGCGCAGTGCGCACGAATCCGATCCGAGCAGCCCGATACCCGCGCTGATGCTGGCGTGGTGGGAAGCAAACGCCTCGCCGGATTCGGCGCACCAGTGGATCGCCGCTGCGCGTGCACGCCTGCGTCCGGACTCGTCGGCGTATGTGCGCCTGATGATCGATTACTTCGATGCGCGCAGCACAGGTGGTGAGGTGCGGGGGCCGATCAACGCGTTGCTCGATTTGCGCCCGCGCGCATGGTTGCTGCAGTACGCCCGCGCGCACGATCAGCTGGGCAACCACGAATTTGCCGGTGCGCTGAGTTCGCTGCAGCAGATTCCTGTGGATATTCCCGATGCGGCGCAAGTTGCCGATGTGCTCGCGGACCGGGTGTCGCTCGGCGACATGGCCGCGTCATCGCAGATGACGTCGGCCATCCAGGCCGATGCCATGCTCGATGCCTGTTTGCGCGGGCGCTTTGCCTATTCCCGGCGCGCACTCGCCGAGGCCACCGTCGCGTTCGATCGTTGCCGCGAGTTGGCGCAAGTCCGCCGTGACTACGTGCATGCGCGCGATGCCGGCGTGTACGCAGCGGTCGTTGCGCTGGATGCGGCGGCAGCGGATGCGACGCAGCGTGTGGATGCTGCCGCGCGCTTGTGCCACGACCAGAACGTGCAGAGTTGCGAGGCGGAGATGCTGGGCTTGCGCGCGTTTCTCGAAGCCAGGGCCGGACATGCGGATGTGGCGAGCGCAACGCTCGCCGAGGCCTGGCAACTCAATCGCTGGGATTGGGCGCGCCCGCCGCTGATTTTGCTCGCGCTGGAAAACGGCCTGCCGCCACCAGGTGATCCGGCCGCGGTGGCGCAAGGCATCCCCCGCGACGCCGTGTTCGGCGGTGTTGCCGACGTTTTGCTTGCCTGGCAGGCGTTTGTGCGCGGCGACAAACAAGGTGCACTGGGTCAGCTAGAGCGTGCGCGCGAACACGGTGTAGCACAGAGTTATCACGCTGAGGACGCGGCGCTGCTGAGCGCTCGTCTCGGCGAATCTGCGGTGGCATGCCGCGTCGATCCGCCTTATCCGAACATATTGCGTGCGAGTGCGTGCGTCGCGCTGCGGGCCGCAGCACACTAACCTGTAGACGGCGGGAGCGGCCGCGGTTTGCACCGCGGCCGCAGCCGTTTCAATGTGACTCGAAATCCCCGCGCGACAACTCGTCGGCGCGGAACAGGGTGACGATCGCTTCGCTGCGCCGACCGACCACGAGCAGATCGCTGGCCGCGTTGTAGTCGAACGTCAAGTTGCTGCCGCCACTGACCGCTTTACCGAGCACGCTGTTCTTCGCGTTGATCGGACCCGGATACGGCGTATTGCCGCGCACCAGCGTAACGGCGCCGCCCTGGAAAGTGCCGTCGTCGTTCCAGCTGGCACTCAGTACGGCACATGTGCCGTTTGCGAATGCCTTCATGCCGAAGTTGCTGACACCGTCATTGATCAACTGGCCATATACGGAGTTGCTGGTCGAGACCACGCCTTTGGTACCAAGTTTGCCGTTGCCCCAGGTGAACGCTCCGGCATCCGTGGCGACTCCGTTGTCCCAGCCAAATGAGCCTGCGACATAGTTGCCATTGCTCAGCGCAACGACGTCGGTGCCGACAAAATCGGAGGTCGTGCTGCCAATCAGCGAATTCCCGGCCGCGACGGTGCCGACCGTACCCGTGCTGCCATTGCCCCAGGTGACCGCGCCAACCCCGCCGTTCCACGACGAAGAGTAGGTGACGTAGTTGCCGTTCGTCAGCGCGGTCACGGTGTAGCCGATGTAGTCGCCGGCGGTGCCGCCGACCAGCGAATTTCCTGCTGAGATTGTGCCTTTCGGATTGCCGTTCGTGCCATTACTCCACGTAACCTCGCCTTTGTTGCCGTTCCATGCGGAGGCGCTCGACACGTAGTTGCCGTTCGTCAGCGCGATGACCTCGTAGCCGACGAAGTCACTCGTCGCGCTGCCGACGAGCGAGTTGCTCGACGATACGGTGAGATTCGTGCCGGTTGCGCCGTTGCCCCAGGTGACGGCACCGCGACCGCCGCTGAATGAAGCACTGCCGACCGCATAGTTGCCGTTCGTCAGTGCCACGATCGCGCCGTAGCCGACCCCGTCGCCGGCGGCCGTGCCGATGATCGAAGGATGCGCGGTCACCGCGCCGACCGTGCCGCCGCCGCCATTACCCCAGGTCACTGCGCCGATGCTGTTGTTCCAGTATTCACTGGCCACGAGGTAGTTGCCGTTTGTCAGCGCAATGACGCCATCGGAGCTGATCGCGTCGGTGGCTGCGGTGCCGACCAGCGAATTGCTCGCCGAGATCGCGCCGATCGGCTGGCCGTTGCTGCCATTGCACCACGTTGCAGCGCCGGCGCCGCCGTTCCAGGTGGAACTGCCCACCACGTAATTGCCGTTCTTCAGCACGGTGACGGTGCCCGCTGCGTAGTCATTCGCGTTCGAACCGGTCAGCGAATTGAGTGCGGACACCGTATCGCTGGTCGGGCCGCCGCCGCTGACCCATGTCGCGGCGCCCGTATTGTTGTTCCAGCTTCCGCTCGCGACGACATAGTGGCCGTTGGAAAGCGCGGTAGCGCCACCGTTGCCGACATGATCGTTGGGCGCACTGCCGGTCAGCGAATTGAAAATGCTGACAGCACCGCTCGCGCCGCCGTTGCCGCTAGCCCAGGTGACAGCCCCGACTCCTGTGGTTCCGCCGTTCGACCAGAAGCTGCTCGCGACCACATAATTGCCGTCGCTAAGCGCCGTCACGCCGTCATAGCCGACCATGTCGTTTGCCTGCGAGCCGACCAGCGAGTTGCCGGCGCCTACCGTGACCGTGCTGCCGACGCCCCAACCCGTGTTCGCATCGCCGAACGTCACCGCGCCGGCAGACGACCCATTGCCGCTCCAATACGGGGTCGGCACGACGAAGTTTCCGTTCGTAAGCACGGTGATGCGGGCACGACCGACGCTCGCGCCAACCGAGTCGCCGGTTGCGCCGCCAACCAGTGTACTGATGAGGCTGCCGTCAGGGGCATACAGGTACACGGCACCGGCCAACGTCATGCCACTGACCATTGCTGACGGATCGGTAACGAGAATATTGCCATTCGGCAGCACGATGATGTTGAAGCCGAATGCGACGCTGCCGACAGGGCCGTGGATGTCGATCTGCTGGGCGCCGGCGGTGCTGGTGATCAACAGGGTGATCAGCAGCAGCACGCGTGAGTAGGGAAAGAGCCAGTTGCGCATGGGAGAGCCTCCGTGGTGTTTGAACGGCGAGCAGTCTCGTGCAAGCGTGCCGCGGTAGCCTGACATCGGTCGGACAACAGCCGGACAGCGCACGGACATCGCGTGAAATCAGGCAATTAGCCGGGCTGTGCTAGAGTAAAAAGCTCAGGATGAGCCCGCGCCAGGGGAGCCCACATGCTGCTGTCGAGCTCCGGCTCACGTTCTGAAACTGTCGTTGGTTACCGCTTCGCCGGCGTCGTCGTCGATGTGCAGCGCGCGCGGTTGTCTGTCGACGCACTCGAGGTGGCCGCCGGCGCGCTGCCGCTCAAACTGTTGCATGTGCTCTGCGCGGCTGGCGGTGCGCTTGTCACGCGTGCACAGTTGTTCGACGAGCTTTGGCCGCGGCAGACGATTTCGGACGAGGCGCTGACGAAACTGATCTCGCGGACACGCGACTTGCTCGGTGCCCACGCAGCGACGTTCGTGACCGTTCGCGGACAGGGCGTGCGCATCGACGCGCCGATCAGCGTCGTTTTCGACTTTGTGACCAAACCGTCCGAGACCAGGCGCGCAGCGGAGGCGTTGGCGGAATTGCCGACAAGGTCGCCAGCGGTGCGCGCACGATCGCGGCGCGCGGCCTGGTTGCTCGCCGCTGCACTCGCTGCGCTCGGTGCTGTTGGTTACTGGTGGTGGCCACCGGCGGATGCGGTTCTCAGCGCGGGATTGGCGCTGCATGCGAGCGATCTGCAGGCGAGCAAGCCCGCCACCGCCGACTTGGTTGGCGCGGCGTTCAAGGCGTACGACCATGGCGAGACCGTGCATGCGCGCGCGCAGATGCGCACGGCACATGAATCGGACGCGACGACTCCGGTGCCAGCGCTCGTGCTGGCGTGGTGGGACGCCGCGGCGCCCGCCGCGGCGCAAACCTGGGCCGCCGCGGCGCGCGCGCGCCTGCGCGCCGATTCCCCGGCCTACCTGCGCCTGCTGCTCGACTATTTCGAGGCTCGCGGCCGCGAGGGCGACGTGCGCGGACCGATCAATGCGCTGCTCGACCTGCGCCCGCAGGCGTGGTCACTGCAGTTCGCGCGCGCGCACGATCAGCTCGCCAACCGCGAATTTGCCGGCGCGCTGAACTCGCTGCAGCAGATTCCGCTCGACATTCCCGATCTGCGCCAGGTCGCCGATGTTCTCGCCGATCGCATCGCGCTTGGCGATGCCGCTGCGCAAACGCTGGCACTGAACCAGCGCGCGATCGCGCACGATGACGTGCTCGGCCCCTATCTGCGCGGACGTGTCGCCTATTCGCGCGGCGACCTCGCCGCGGCGATCGCTGCGTTCGATCTCAGTCGCGAGCGCGCCGCGGCACAGCGCGATTACCTGCTTGCGCGCACGAGCAGCGTCTACGCCGCACTCGCCGCGCTCGACGCGGGTACTGCCGATGCGACCGCGCGCGTGGAGCTGGCGGTGCGCCTGTGTCACGAACAGAACGTGCAGGGCTGCGAATTCGAGATGCTGGGCTTGCGCGCTTTTCTCGAGGCGCAGGTGGGTAATCGCGACAGCGCGATGACGACTCTGGCTGAAGCCTGGCAACTCAATCACTGGGACGCTTACAAGCCGCCGCTCATGCTGCTTGCGTTCGAAAACGGGTTGGCGCCGCCGGCCGAGGTCGGCGCCGTGGTGCGCACGATTCCGGGCGATGCGGTGTTCGGCGGCGTCGCCGACCTGCTGCGCGGCTGGCACGCGTTTGCGCAGGGCGACATGGCGGGCGCGCGCGCTGCGCTTGAACTCGCGCGCACGCACGGCGTTGCGCGCACCTATCATGCCGAGGACGCAGCGCTGCTCGGCGCGCGCCTTGGCGAAGCGCCGCCGGCGCCGTGCCGCGTCGATCCGCCATATCCGAATATCGCGCGCCTCAGCGCCTGCATCGCACTGCGGACCCTGCAGCAAAAATAGCCCTGGCTGAGGTTGTGTACGGCGCAGGCATTACTTTCGTCCTATCGCGCCGCGGCGCGAACCGGTTAATCTGCACAGCGGCGCGCGTCCGCGCCCCGCAACTCAAAGGAATTTTCCATGCGCACGAAAGCTGTGCTCGTTTTCGGTGTGATATCGCTCGTGGCGGCGACTGCCGCGCACGCCGTCACTGTCGACGAACTGATTGCGAAGAACGCCGCCGCACGCGGTGGGCTCGACAAGATCCACGCAATCAAGTCGCTGAAGCTCGAAGGCCATCTGCGCTTCACCGGCGGCTTCGGCTCGGTGGAGTTGGGATACGTCCAGTACAAGAAGGCGCCGGACGCCGTGCGCACCGAAGCCACGGTGCAGGGCCTGACCCAGGTGCAGGCCTGGGACGGCAAGGAGGCCTGGCAGATTTCTCCGTTCCAGGGCCGCAAGGATCCCGAGCGCATGTCCGAAGACGACGCCAAGTCGCTTTCCGACGACGCCAGCATCGGCGGTTCGCTGATCGATTACGCGGGCCGCGGCGCCAAGGTCGAATACCTCGGCACTGAAGACGTCGACGGTACGCTGGCGCACAAGCTCAAGGTCGCGCTCAAGGGCGGCGACACCGAATACGTGTACCTGGATCCGGATCATTACCTGGAGATCCGCACGGTCGGCACGCGCCGCGTGCGCGGCACCGAATCGGTCGACATCACCGACTTCGGCGATTACGAGGAAGTCGCCGGCGTGTATTTCCCGTTCTCGATGTCCACGCACAGCAAGGACGATGGCGGCGATCAGCAGATCACCATCGACAAGGCCGAGGCGAATATCGCAGTCGAGGATTCCGAATTTGCGTTCCCGGCGGCCAAGCCCGCCGTGGCCAAGTGAGAGCGAGGACAACCATGAACAACCAACAGATTCTTTGCTCCGCGCTCGCGTTCGCGTTTTGTGCAGCGGCCGGCAGCGCCGCGGCGGCGGAACAACACGGCGACGCCGTGCGCTTCGATGCCGGCGCGGTTTCCGGTCTCGGCGCGCGCAACATCGGCTCGGCGACGATGAGCGGGCGCATCGCCGCGCTCGATGCGGTCGCCGGCAAGGACGGCAAGACCTTGATGTACGTCGGCGCGGCCTCGGGCGGCGTGTGGAAGACCACCGATGGCGGCACCACGTTCAAGCCAGTATTCGACAAGGAGCCGGTGCAGTCGATCGGCGCGGTCGCGATCGATCCGTCGAACACGAACACGGTGTGGGTCGGCAGCGGCGAAGGCTGGACGCGCAACTCAACCTCGGTCGGCGACGGCATCTACAAATCCACCGATGCCGGCGAGACCTGGGCGAACATGGGTCTGCCCAATTCCGAGCGCATCACGCAAATCATCATCGACCCGCACGCGGGCGACACGGTGTACGCCTGCGTGCCCGGCAAGTTGTGGAGCGATTCGTCCGACCGCGGCCTGTACAAAACCCGCGATGGCGGCAAGCATTGGGAACTGGTGCTGAAGGGCGGCAATCTCTCGACCGGCTGCGCCTCGATCAGCATGGATGCGAAGGATTCCAACGTGCTGTTCGCGGCGCTGTGGGACTTCCGTCGCAAGGGCTGGACGTTCCGCTCCGGCGGCGAGTCGGCGGCGGCCAAATCCGGCAGCGGTCTGTATCGTTCGGCCGACGGCGGCAAGTCGTGGACGGAAGTCACGGAAAGCCAGAACAAGGGCTTCCCGAAAAAACCGTACGGCCGCATCGCGGTGGCGGTGGCGCCGTCGAACTCGCAGATCGTCTATTCGTTCGTCGAAGGCACCGACTCGGCGCTGTTCCGTTCCGACGACGGCGGCAAGACCTGGGACAAGCGCGACAAGAGCCAGTTTATGGTGTGGCGTCCGTTCTATTTCGCGCGCCTGTTCGTCGATCCGACCAATCCGGAGCGTTTGTTCAAGCCCAACCTCGGGCTGATCCAGAGCGTCGATGGCGGCAAGAGTTTCTCGGGTAGCGGTGGCGGCACGCACGGCGATCACCATGCGATGTGGATCGATCCGAGCAACGTCATGCACGTGATCACCGGCGACGACGGCGGCTTGTGGCAGTCCTACGACGGCGGCAACAAGTGGTGGAAGCAGAACAACCTGCCGGTGTCGCAGTTCTATCACGTGAGCGTGGATGCGGCCGATCCGTTCCAGGTGTATGGCGGCTTGCAGGACAACAGCTCCTGGGTCGGTCAATCGGAATACGCGGGCGGTATCGAGAACTCGCAGTGGGAGAACATGTACGGCGGCGACGGCTTCTGGATGTTCTCCGATCCGGCCGATCCGGATTATCTCTACGCCGAATACCAGGGCGGCAACGTCGGCCGCGTCAATCGGCACACGCACCAGATTCGTGGCATCCAGCCGACCGCCAACTACAAGGAAAAGCTGCGCTGGAACTGGAACACGCCGATCGCGCTGTCGCCGAACGAGAAGGGCACGATCTACATCGGCGCGCAGTTCCTGTTCCGCTCGCGCGATCATGGCCAGAGTTGGGATCGCATCTCGCCGGATCTGTCGACGAACGATCCGCAGAAGCAGAAGCAGGAGGAATCCGGCGGCATCACCGTCGACAATTCCTCGGCCGAGATGCATACGACGATCTATTCGATCAGCGAATCGCCGAAAGCGGCCGGCACGATCTGGGTCGGCACCGACGACGGCAACGTGCAGGTCACGCGCGACGGCGGCAAGAGTTGGACGAACGTGGTCAAGAACGTCACCGGCGTACCCGAGCATTCCTGGGTGTCGTGGGTGCAGGCCGGCAATTTCGACGCCGGCACGGCCTATGTTGCGTTCGATCGCCATACGTTTGGCGACCTGACGCCGTACATCTACAAGACCACCGATTACGGCAAATCGTGGACGGCGCTGGTCTCGGCGAAAGACGCCAAGGGTTTGCGCGGCTACGCGCACGTGATCAAGGAAGACACGCTCAAGCCCGACCTGTTGTTCGCCGGCACCGAGTTCGGCCTGTGGATCTCGAACGACGGCGGCGCGCACTGGGCGCAGTTCAAGGGCGCCGAATTTCCGGCGGTGGCGGTGCGCGATCTGGCCATCCAGGAGCGTGACGCCTCGCTCGTGCTTGCCACGCACGGCCGCGGCATCTGGATCATCGACGATCTCACCCCGCTGCGCTCGCTCGACGCGAAGACGCAAGGCGCCGAAGCGGCGTTCCTGCCGGTCAAGTCGGTGCAGCAGCGCATCAACGCGTTCGGCGGCTGGGCCAACGGCGACGCGGTGTTCAGTGGCGCGAATCCGAAGAATGGCGCCGACATCGCTTATTACCAGAAGTCGCGGCACCTGTTCGGCAAGCTCAAGATCGATGTGCTCGATGCCAGCGGCAAGGTCATCGACACGTTGCCCGCGAGCGTGCGTCGCGGCATCAACCATGTGTACTGGTCGATGCGCGCCAAGCCGCCGCGCGTACCGCCCGCGGCGCAGGTCGCGTTCAACTCGACCCAGGGTCCGCGCGTGCCGCCGGGCACCTACACGGTGCGCATGACCAAGGGCAAGGAGACGTACACGACGAAGGTGGAGGTCGGCCTCGACCACCGCGCTACGTATTCAGCGGCCGATCGCCAGGCGCAGTACGCCGCCGCGCTGCGCGTGCGCGACCTGTTCGGCCAGATGAGCGACCTTGTGTTCAAGATCAACGCCGTGCGTGCGCAGATCGGCGCGCACACGGCGAAGCTGCCGGAGAAAGACGCGCTGCGTGGACAGCTCGCCGATCTCGACGCCAAGGCCGACGCGATCCGCAAACAGATCGTGGCGACCAAGGAAGGCGGCGCGATCACCGGCGAAGAACGCCTGCGCGAGCACGCCGATAATCTGTACGGCGGGATCATGTCCTACGACGGCAAGCCAGCCGATTACCAGCTCGCGCGCATCGATGCGCTCAAGCGCGAACTCGACGATGTCACTGCGGAATTCGCGCAGTTCGAGAAAGGCGATCTGGCCAAGGCGAACGCGGCGTTGCAAGCGGTCAATGCGGCACCAATCACGGTGCCCGCCGCGGCACCAGCCGATGCGACCGGCTCGAGCGTGGAAGCCGCAAAGGCGTATTTCGGCCACGTCGAGCGCGACTGACGACAAAACTCCGTTGCAGTGATTAAAGGCCCGCGCACAGCGGGCCTTTTTTTATGAAAACGTTTACAGAAGGATTTCAACAAGAAGGCACGATTGCGGGAGAATGGCAACTGTCAACTTTCGCTGCACGCCGTAATTGTCGCCAAAGCGATGTTCTGATAGCCTGCGCGCCGCTTATTGCAACCATAGCTTGCAATAAGGGGGACGGCTTCAGGGGCGCGTGATCACGAAGCTGCCCAAATCGCGATAGAGGGAATCAAGCTGTAACGCGAGTGTGCCCCGATCAGTGGCGGGCCGAGAAGATCATTTCTGTGCTTGAGAATCAAGAATGGCCTTGACGGGCTTCGATGTAGTCGGGCTTCACACGTGTTGTACGAATCGCAGCTACATGTGTCCCGCTGCAACTGTAGATTCCATTAATTGAATAGGAGTAATTTCTTATGAAACTAAAAAGTCTGTTGTTCTTGGCAATGTTCGCATTCTCTGCCCCTGTTTTGGCTTCTGGTTCAGGCACCGGAACCATCACAAACCCAACTACACAGATTCTCTTTGCCAGTCCCAGCCAACTATTCATTTTTGGGATATCGTCACCAATTGCTGGCACCCCTGCCTGCAATACATATAACCGATTTGTAGTCGATATCACCAAACCGGGTGGCGCCGCGACCATGAAAGTAGTTCTTGCCGCTTATGCCTTGGGCAAAACGGTCAGTGTCATGGGAACGGGGCGCTGCGACCTGTTTGGTAGTAGCGAAGATGCAGCGTCGGTAGCTATTGGGGTCTTCCCAGCGTCGCCGCCGCCGATATGCAATGAGCTAGGTTGTAATGGTTAATTCCAGGAGCAACGCGCACGGAGAATGACGTAGCGGCATTGCGATGCAACGCGCGTCAAGACCGTTGTTGCCGAAATACCGACCATTGCGCAATCGACGATGTGTTGATCGCGAGTCGACATTGTCGAATCTGGCGACAGCCAGGCACGCAGGTCAGGCCGTCGGTGCATGCCTGTAAGACTTGGCTGATCGATCTGAGCCGCAACTCAAGCAATCGCTCGTAAGAATACAGAACGAGCGATTTACCAACGTGGGAAAAGTAAAAATGGCATCGGATATCCGTGCGAAATGGATCGGGCGTATCACGTTCGGCGTGGCACTTGCTGCAACCATCGGCTATGCAACCGATGTAGTAAGTAATCTACGTTCGGGAGAAACTGGAAATGCGATATTTGGCGCATTCCAATCTTCTGTTCGAGAAGATCACGCCGCACGTGTCTCGGTCGACTTGGTGCAACAGGCTCGGCCCGCTGCAGCAGATTCCGCAAACGATGCACGCGGCGCGATGCCGCATTCATCGCTCTCCGCACCCCCCCCTATGGAAAGCATTGGTGCCGCGCACGGCGTAGGCTCGCCCACGAGGACGGCGACGACGCTAAGTTCCGCAACGACGGTTGCTATCCTGGAAATCTTGGATTCCGGGCCGCCGCCACAGATCTCCGGCTTGAACCCGACTTCTGGGCCAGAGGGAACGACGGTGACAGTCAGCGGCACGGCGTTCAACGCGACGCCGGCGTACAACACGGTGAAGTTCAACGGCGTGCCGGCGACGGTAACGTCAGCGAGCACGACATTGCTGCAAGTGACGGTTCCCCCCGGCGCCACGACCGGCCCGGTGACGGTGACGACAGCGGACGGAATCTCCAACGGCGTGAATTTCACGGTCGAGCCGCACATCACCAGTTTGAGCCCTAATCACGGTCCGGAGGGAACGTCGGTGACGATCACCGGCACGACGTTCAAGACGACGGCGGCGAGCAACACGGTGAAGTTCAATGGCGTGCAGGCGACGGTAACGTCAGCGAGCACGACATTGCTGCAAGTGACGGTTCCCCCCGGCGCCACGAC
>Ga0163163_10000418_pt1 | contig 39466 bp, 34 predicted proteins | sample S65metaG_FD_119766 | JGI IMG/M metagenome (GOLD analysis project Ga0163163, IMG submission 119766) | Switchgrass rhizosphere microbial communities from Kellogg Biological Station, Michigan, USA - S6-5 metaG | ecosystem: Host-associated > Plants > Roots > Rhizosphere > Soil | place: USA... | reverse complement strand
TGGCGTTCTCCCCATTGGGATGTACTTCTGGCGCTCGCAACTGCCATGTTCAATCATAGCGTCACAAAAAGTACAAGGACAAAATGGCACACATCCGGAAATTTATTTTGGCAATCACTCTAGCCCTTTTTATTTGCAACCGGGCCGATCTCGAAGTCCGCGCAAGATAACCTTGATTGGCCCATTTTTCGGATTTCGAGATTTGAATGTCATCCGTCAGTCCTCACCGGACTTGCTCATCCAACTTTCACGCTGCCGCCAGCGCATGCTGAGGCTTGGGTGTACTCTCTTTCCCCAGTTCGGAAAAGGCCTCATCAAAAACTTCCAGCATGAAGTCGGCGTCGTCCCGATTAATGCACATGGGCGGCGCGAAACGAATGACGCTTCCATGCAACCCCCCTTTGCCCAGCAGCAACCCCATTTCCCGGCAAAGTTCCAAAATCTGGGCGCACTCCGACTTTGCCGGTTCTTTGGTAGAGCGATTCTTTACCAATTCGATCCCAAGCATTAACCCCTTGCCGCGGACATCACCTATAAGAGCATGTTTATCTTTCAGCTTTTCCAATCCAGCCAGCATATGACGGCCAAGCTGAAGCGAGTTCTCCTGCAAATTTTCACGTTCGATGACTTCAAGAACCGCTTTGCCAATAGCGCTGACAACCGGGTTGCCTCCAAAAGTATTAAAGTGAATTCGTTGTGACAGAACGCTGGCGATTCGCGGAGTGGTGACGACCGCAGCCAGCGGGCAGCCGTTCCCAATGCCTTTAGCCATGGTAACGATGTCCGGTATCACTCCCTGGTTTTGGAAGCCCCAGAAATCCGTTCCCGTGCGGCCAAACCCAGTTTGCACTTCGTCAGCGATACACACGCCGCCGGCTGCGCGGACGTGTCGGTACACGTGATCGAGATAGCCTTCGGGGAACACCACGACGCCGCCGACGCCTTGAATTGATTCGGCAATGAAGCCCGCGATCTGTCCGGAGGTCGCGAAATCGATCAGTTGTTTGACATCGCCCGCGTATTTTTTTCCAGCCTCCCGGTCATCGCGACCATATGGACCACGATAGGGATCCGGGCAGACCGCATGGTGAACGCCAAAACTGTGAGGCACGTTAAATTTCCAGGTGCTGTGAGCCGTCATTCCCATTCCCGAAACATTGCCTCCGTGATAGGAGTTTCGAAGCGAAATGACGTCATAGTTTCCGGTGTACGCCCGGGCCATGAGCAGCGCCAAATCATTTGCCTCCGAACCGGAATTGACAAAGTAACAAACCTTAAGCTCTCCCGGCATTTTCGAAGCGAGCTTTTGGGCATATTCCGCAATATTAGGGTGAAGGTAAATCGTAGTGGAATGCTGTAGAGTTTCATTTTGACGGCGCGCTGCTTCCACTACATGCGGGTGGCAATGCCCGACGCTAATTGTGACAATTCCTCCCAGACCGTCCAGGTAACGCCTGCCTGTTTCATCCCAGACGTACTGCATATTGCCTTCGACGAGCATGATGGGCTTTTTGTAATAGAGAAAAACGCCTGGATTCAGAAACTCCTTCCGCATGGCCAGGACCTCGTCCGCGGCTGGTCCTTGATAAGGTTTGGGCTGGTGCTGACAACCTGGCATTTCGGGTTTATTCATAAGATCAATCCTCGATCAGACAAATTATTACTTCAGGACACCGAATCGGCAACCTCATTCATCGGGAGCCTTCAATAAATACCGAATGGCGGATTGGAGATGGATGCTTCTCCCTCTCCCATCCGATGGGAGAGGGTTGGGGTGAGGGTTGTTCGTGCGATGTATTGTCGCGGTTATTTTTCATCTTTCCGCCACGGCCGCGCGTGCCAGGAGGACTTTTTGCGTTGGAACGTAGTTCGCCGCGAATTGCTGCCTGAATTCAGCAAAACTTCCATCGGAGATCGTAGCGCGTATGTCCTCCATCGTTTTGATGAACATTCGCGTGTTATGAATACTGAGCATTCGCAGTCCAAGAATTTCTCCGACATTGAGCAGGTGCCGAAGATACGCCCGGGTAAAGTGGCGGCAAGCAAAGCAATCGCATCCTTCTTCGATAGGTCGAAAATCCGCTTTATATGCTCCGCCCTTGATGCTGATGCTGCATTTGCGTGTAAAGGCTGTGCCATTGCGAGCGACGCGGGTGGGGAGCACGCAATCAAACATATCCACGCCCCGGGCGACCAGTTCGACAAGTTGGGCGGGTGTGCCCAATCCCATCGCATAACGCGGTTTCTCCGCGGGCAGGAAGCGTTCCCCCAATTCGACTGCGCGCATCATTTCTGGTTCTGGTTCGCCGACGCTTACTCCACCGATAGCGTAGCCATCGAAATCAAAATGGATCAACGTCTTGGCGCATTCCTCGCGCAACTCGGGATTAATTCCTCCCTGAACGATGCCAAAAACCATTTGTCCCGGAGCGCGCGGTTGTTCGCGACATTCCCCAGCCCATCGCATGGTCCGGTCAACAGCAGCGCGCAATTCCCGCGGCGTGCTGGTATGCGGTGGGCAGTCATCGAAAACCATGGCAATGTCAGAGCCCAATTCGCGTTGAATTCCCATTGCTTCTTTCGGTCCGAGAAATAGCAACGAGCCGTCCAGGTGCGAGCGGAATTCAACACCGTGCTGCTGAATTTTCCGAATGGTGGCGAGGCTGAAAACCTGAAAGCCCCCGCTGTCGGTTAGGATGGGTCCATCCCAGTTCATGAACTTATGCAGTCCCCCTGCCGCGCGAAGAATCTCCATCCCTGGGCGGATATTGAGGTGGTAGGTATTCCCGAGAATGATGTTGGCGCCCATTTCACGCAGTTCGCGAGGATCGATTGCTTTGACGCTGGCTTGCGTGCCAACCGACATGAAAACGGGAGTATCGACTACCCCATGTGCTGTTGTTAAGCGGCCAAGGCGTGCTTTGGAGTTCTGATCAGTTTTCAACAATTCAAACATGATCTTTTGCTCCCAATTGATTCAAGCTTCCCGGATAGCTGCAGCTGTCTATCGTTTCCGACGCGACTGTTTGAACTGCTTTAGCATTTCGGGATGTTGCTCGAAGAAACGCGCCAGGTCCGATAAGATTTGAACCGTATCCGGGCTGAGATGGTGCTCGATCCCTTCGATATCCTGGCGTTGAGTCTCAGGATCCAGGCCAAACAGGGAAAAGAATCGTGACAGCGTCTCGTGCCGGCTTTGAATCTCACGCGCAACTCCGCGGCCCTGTTCGGTCAATATCAAGCCGCGATATTTTTCATACTTCAAATAGCCTGCCTCGGCCAGTTTTTGCACCATGCTCGTAACTGAGGCCTGCTTAACTTTCAGTGAGGACGCAATATCCACCACCCGGGCATAGCCTTTCTGCTCGATTAACTCGTGAATGCGTTCGAGGTAATCTTCCGCAGTTTGACTTGGCATGGCGTGCGTTGGCATGACGGAGGGATTAAACACCATTTTGGGACAGGCGCAAGAACGGCCACTGAACCCATGCTCCTGAATCCTTAGCGGAACGATTCAGAAGTGAACAGGAGATCACAGAGAAAACGGAGATGAGGAGCTATGAAGGCCGCACTTACGACCTGTGGAACCCAATCGCTATCGGTGAGTTCCCAGAAAATTCCAACTAGCAAACTCTGACTCAATTCTCTGCTTTCTCTGTTTTCTGTTCAACAGTATTGTTCCGGCTTAGTCATGGCTTTGCGCACCGAGGTCGGCTGTCGGGGACGGTTCCGTCGTTTCTCCAAAGGCAGGTTTGCTTCCGCCCATGTGATTGTCTGTTGAATATGAAGCCATCGCGCCACGGGATCGTAGGCGAGATTCCGTTTGCGTTCTTCCTCTGCTTTAAGCTCGTTGCTCGTTTTCATTCAACACCTTTTTCATTGAGAATTGCTCGTCGCAAGATTTCCATCCGCCGGGAATTTTGTTGCTCGACCGGCAAGCTTTCCTGGCAGGTGAGCATGTCACGGTCGGATAAGCTCGCAAAAGGTATGCCAGTGGCCGTTTTTGCCGCGTAAGCCCGACGCCGGCATTCTTCATAACGGTTTTCCAACCCGAGCACTTCACGAAAGATATCCAGCGCCCCCTTTTTCGTCGTTAAGCAAAACATCGGCTGCGAACGCATCCAATGCCAGTCCTCTGCCACCGCTCGCCACTCTGTTTCAGTGCGTCCCCATTCCGCCCCCAATTTGATGAGCGCCTTGTTCAGGCGTTGAAGGTTGTGTTCATTGTCCATCACCCAGATGTCCACATCAAAAGTCAGTTCCGGAATGTGACGCAGGAGAAAATTCATACCGCCGATCAATATATAGTCCACCTGTTCGGTGTTCAGCGAACCGAGGATCTCATCGACGTTCATTTGAGCTCCTTTAACCTCGGCTCGTGGAGCGCAAACGCTCTTCCTGTTTAGGCATAATCGAACCGCAGAGTTTGAGAGCTTTCATGCGCGCCATTGCCGGAGATTAGCGGCACCGCAAGGTCCGTTCAATCATTCAGTGTCTGAAACTGGAATGAAGCCTGAACAAGGCAAGGTTGCCCCATCGAATCTTTAGAGTAAATTAACGGTGAAAGATGGAGTGACGAAGTCAACAGGTTCATGCTCCAAACATTACAGCCTTTGTATGTTCTCCGAACAAATCGAACTGCGTGGACATATTATCGATTCCCTCATTCTGCCAAAAGTATTGGATGAAATCCTCACCTGCGGCGGGGTTTTTACCATACGCGAAATCAAAATTGGCAAACAGCGTCATGACCCCAGTTATGCCTGCATTGATGTCTTTGGACTACACCTGAGAGTGTGGACAACATCGTTCGCCGCTTGCGTCAACATGGCGCGGAGGTCGTCGAACGAAGATCCGTCGAGCTTGTCCCAGCGCCTGCTGATGGTGTGTTTCCGGATGGCTTTTATGTAACAACCAACCAGCACACGTTCATCCATCTGGAGGCTAAATGGGCGGAAGTGAAACCTTCCACGATGGATTGCGGCATCGCAGTGGATGTGGAACAAGCCTCGGCGGCCACCGTCAAATTCTCGGAAGTTCGCAAAGGGATGCTCATTGCAGTAGGCCACCATGGAATTCGAGTCGAACCGGTGCAACGTTCCATCGAGAGGAAGAGCGTCTTCGAGTTCATGGCCAGTAATGTTTCGAGTGAAAAACCCAAGAGCGCGGTTATTCGCGAAATTGCCGAAGAGATCCGTTTGGCCAAGGAGCAGGGCGGAAAAATTTTGGTGGTTGCTGGTCCGGCTGTGGTTCATACCGGGGGTGGAGAACACTTCGAGAAATTGATTGAGTGGGGTTATATTAATCTGCTTTTTGCGGGCAATGCGCTGGCCGCTCATGATGTCGAGCAGGCCCTTTATGGAACCTCCCTTGGAGTATATCTCGCGCGTGGGGCTTTGGCCGATGAAGGCCACGAGAACCACATGCGTGCCATCAACACGATTCGTTCCGCGGGAGGACTCAAGCAGGCAGTCGCAAAAGGGGTTCTGCGCAGTGGCATTCTTTATTCCTGCATTCAGCATGACATTGAATATGTGCTCGCCGGTTCTATTCGCGATGACGGCCCTTTGCCCGATGTGATTACCGACGCACTTGCGGCTCAAAAAGCGATGCGCGCCAAAATTGAAGGAGTAACGATTGCGCTGATGATGGGCACAATGCTTCACTCGATCGCGGTGGGCAATTTGCTTCCGGCCCATGTCAAAACCATCTGTGTGGACATCAATCCATCAGTAGTGACAAAGCTGGCCGATCGCGGCACCTTCCAGGCCATCGGTCTGGTGACGGACATCGAGCCATTCCTCCGCGAATTGACCGATTACCTTGGTTGTGCCTCCGCAGGACCTTCGACCAATCGGTCATTGAACTCCAGCGATGTTCGGCATTTGAATGCTCCGGAGGTAGTTTGAAGCGTGCAGAAGCTGCTCCTTTGTCCGCCTGATTTTTACGGCATCGAGTATGAGATAAACCCCTGGATGAATCGTGCTGATAATGTTTTGCCGGAGCTGGCGCGTTTGCAATGGAACGGACTCCGCCAGGTTCTGACATCCCTGGGAGCGGGAACCGAACTTATCGCTCCGCAACAAAAGCTGCCGGACATGGTTTTTGCTGCCAATGCCGGGCTGGTTTCCGGCAAGAAATTTATTCGCAGTAATTTTCGATTTGCCGAGCGGCGGGGTGAGGAACTCCATTTTGAAAAATGGTTCGCCGAGCATGGATACGAGGTCGTGCGACTGCCAGAAGCTCTTTATTTCGAAGGCGAAGGCGACGCTTTATTTTGTGGAGATATCCTTTTTTGCGGATACCGATTCCGCTCCGACATTCGGTCCCATCAAGCCATTGGCGATATTCTGAAATGCCTGGTCATTTCAGTCGAATTGGTGGAAGACCGTTTTTATCACCTCGATACATGTTTTTGCCCTCTGCCCGGCGGCGAGGCCATATGGTATTCGCCCGCCTTCGACGAGTATGGTCAGAAAGTAATCAGGCAGCGGGTAAACCATTTGATTGAAGTTTGCCCGGAAGAAGCGGCGCACTTTGCCTGTAACGCCGTGGTCTTGGGAAAGGATATTGTTTTGGCTGAACGCAGTCCGCAACTATGCAATGCTCTTCACGAGCGGGGTTATCGAACTAACGAACTTCCGATGACCGAATTTATCAAGGCGGGTGGTGCGTGCAAATGTCTGACGTTGTTTATTTGAAAGAGAGCGCCGGCAGGGATGCCAGGCTCCCCGGGTTGCGGGTGCTTGCCAAGTTGCCGTTGTCTGAGGCATTTTGAAACAAATGGTTCGTAAGGTCCTATTCTTGTTTCTGATGAGCATGCTCGGTTTGACGGCGTGCAAGCCTGGTTCTGAAAGGCAAGGGCCCCCTCCGGCATCCTCCCAAAGCACCAATGTAAGGACCTTTCAAGTTAAAGGAGTGGTGATTAGTGTCACACCAAAAGAAAAATCCGTTGAAATCAAACACGAGGCGATTCCCGGCTTTATGCCGGCGATGACCATGCCGTTCGATGTTAAGGACACGAAGGAACTCACCGACTTGCACCCGGGTGATTCCGTTTCTTTCCGAATGTTGGTGACGGATACCGAAGGGTGGATCGATCAAGTTAAAAAAATTCCGGCTTTGGCCACCAACACGCCTACGGTTGCGACCCCAATTCGCCTGCGCGAGGTCGAGCCCCTGAATGAAGGTGATTTGCTTCCGGAGTATGAGTTTACCAATCAGTTTGGGGCAAGGATTGCCACCAGCCAATTCAAAGGCAAAGCCTTGGCCATTACGTTTCTCTTTACCCGCTGCCCGTTTCCGACCTTTTGTCCGCTCATGGCGAACCAGTTTGCTGAGGTGCAGCAAAAACTGGGGGGCATGCCGGATGCGCCGACAAACTGGCATCTCCTGACGATCTCCTTTGATCCAGAGTTTGACACGCCTCCGGTTTTGAAGGCCTATGCCGAGAGGTATAAATATGATCCCGCTCATTCCAGTTTTGCCACCGGAGCAACGACCGAAATCAGTGCGCTGGCTGAACAGGTCGGATTAAGCTTCTCGCGCGATGCCTCTGGAAGCATTACCCATAACCTCCGCACCCTGGTAATTGGCGCGGATGGAAGGCTGCGGAGAATCTTCGTCGGGAATCAATGGAAAAGCGATGAGTTACTGGAGGAAATGATCAAAGCAGCCAAGTGATGAAAGGGCCTCATCTCCCCTGGCCCTCTTTTCCCTAAGATCCCTTGGAGGAGAGGGAGCAGACTCGCGCCGCAGAGGTTTACACTTACTAAATGAGTAGCAAAGGTTGCCAAACCATGAACAAAGCGAATAGACAGTTGCCCGGATTTAGCGACTAACGTACAAATCAGCCGTGAAAAAACCGTCTGTTGCGTCTGCGACCCCTTCCGCCCTTCCAAATGCATTGCGCCGCTACCTGTACCTGACCGCGGCGGTCACGGGTGCGGCGATCATGATCGTCGAAATTCTCGGGGCCAAAATGCTTTCTCCCTATGTGGGGCTGTCCCATTTCGTCTGGACCGCTCAGATTGCGGTGACTCTCATTGCCCTTGCATGCGGGTATTACGTGGGAGGGCGCATGGTAGATCGTTCTCAACAGCTCAATCGACTCTACTGGGCTATTCTGGGTGCGGGGTTGTACTTAGCCTTGACGGTTTTGATTTGCGAGCCAGTCGCATTCTGGTGCCTTAATTTCAAGCTGGCTTTCGGTTCTTTATTGGCGTCAGGAATTCTTTTTTTCGTCCCACTGGCTTTGCTGGCGATGACCGGCCCGTTTCTAGTGCGCGTTTTCACTTCATCCGTATCCGGAGTGGGCGGAAATGTCGGGCGGTTGACCTCGATCAGCACTCTGGGCAGCCTCGTTGGAACGATACTGATTGGCTATTTCCTCCTCCCGCTGTTTCCCAACTCTATCACGATGTATGGGACAGCGTTGTGCCTCATGCTTATTTGCGCCGGGTATTTCGTACTGCACCGACGCAATTTAATCCCAACCCTCATCCTGCTCGTTACCGCCGCAATAGGTTTTGGTTTGAAAGATCATCTCGGTTTGAAAGGTCATTACGAGTCCTTCACCGAGAAATTCCGAGGAAACTCGCATTTTGGACGGTTGCAGGTTATCGATGCCCACGATAATTCAGTTCGGTATTATTTGAACGATAACCTCATCCAAAACACTTACGACCCGGCGCGGAAACAAAGTGCTTCGGCTTTTACTTATTTATTAGCGGAACTGGCCCGCGCCTATGTTACGAACATCAATGACGTGCTTTGTATCGGTTTGGGTGTAGGCATCGTGCCAAGAGATTTCGCCAACCAGGGTGCCCGGGTTGATGTTGTGGAGATCAATCCTGCCGTGGTCAAAGTCGCGGCTCGATACTTTGATTTCCAACCGGAAAAAGTGCAGCTTACCATTGACGATGGACGGCACGCTCTCAATCGTTGCCAAAAGAAGTATGACGCGGTCATCCTCGACGCATTTCTGGGAGATTCTTCGCCCTCACATTTGCTCACAAAGGAAGCTTTTATTTCGATTCGAAACGTATTGCGTCCGGGAGGCGCTCTGGTCATTAACGCGTTTGCCAATCTGGAAGCGGGGCAGGATTTTTTTGCCTCGTCATTATCCAAAACATTACAAGCGGTGTTTCGAGGCGTGCGATTGCATAGCAATGGGGACGGAGCGATCTTTTTTGTCGCTACCGATCGAGCCATGCCGGAGTTCGTACATCGACGTGACCTCTCCGACGTCCATCCCGAAGCTCGATCTCGGACGGAAGCGGCCATGACCCACCTGGTGGATGCTTCGCCACAAATAGGAAGAGTGCTGACGGATGACTACAATCCGGTTGAATTTTATGATGCGCGCAATCGTGAAGAGCTCCGGAAACGATTGGCGAAGATGTCCAAGGAAATGTGAGCCAATCACCGGAAGATCTGTATCCCCCAGCCTTTATCTGTTAATTCTTTCTTCGTATGGAAGCGGAACGGAAAACTTTGAATGATCGGGAGAAGATGAACGAGTTGGAACGGATTCGACACTCGTGCGCCCACGTGATGGCCACGGCCATTCTGCGATTATGGCCTGAAGCCCAGTTTGCTTCCGGACCGCCGGTTGAAAACGGGTTTTATTATGACGTCGATCTTCCCCACCGGATTTCACCGGATGATTTCCCGCGGATCGAGGAGGAGATGAAAAAGGAAATTAAGGCGAACCATCCGTTCGAAAAAATGGTTGTCTCTCGCGACCAGGCGCTCAAGGACGCAGAAAGTGGGCGCCTGGGCGCGCTCATCGAGCGACCTGGAAACCCGAGCAGATTCAAGATTGGAAATCTTTCCGATATTCCTGAGGGGGAGGCGATCTCCTATTACAAAAATGGGGATTTCATCGATCTTTGCGCGGGGCCCCATGTGATGCGCACCGGCAACATCGGAGGTTTTAAACTAACCAGCGTCGCCAGCGCATATTACAAGGGTGACGAGCGCAACCCGCAACTTCAAAGAATTTACGGAACCGCCTTCAAAAATAAGACCGAGCTTGAGGCTTATTTCAAGATGCTGGAAGAGGCCAAGCGTCGCGATCATCGCAAGATCGGGCAGGAGATGGGGCTCTTCACGATTGACCCCGATTTTACCGGCCCTGGCTTGCCTCTTTGGTTGCCCAAGGGCGGAGCAATCCTCGAAGAATTGGAAAAATTGGCAAAGGAAACTGAATTCGCCGCGGGGTATGTACGAGTCAAAACTCCGCATATCGCCCGAGAGCGGATGTACATCACCTCCGGCCACTTGCCCTATTACGCAGAATCCATGTTTCCACCAATGGAACTGAATGAAGGAGAGGTTCGCAATAAAGCGGAGGCCCAGCCGAACGCTTCAAAGTATTATCTCAAAGCCATGAACTGCCCGCACCATCATCGGGTGTTCGCGGCGGAGCCTCGCAGTTACCGGGATTTGCCTTTGCGCCTGGCCGAATACGGAACTTGCTATCGGTATGAGCAATCGGGCGAGCTCTTCGGGCTCATGCGCGTCCGGTCTCTCAACATGAATGATGCGCACATCTACTGCACGCCGGAGCAATTCGCTGACGAATTCAATGGCGTAAATGAGATGTACCTCAAATATTTCAAAACCTTCGGCATCGAAAAGTACGTGATGCGATTCAGCACCCATGATCCTTCGAAGCTGGGACAAAAGTTTGTAGATGAGCCTGAACTCTGGATAAAAACTGAAGACATGGTCCGCGAGGTTCTCAAAACTTCAGGGATCAACTACGTCGAGGTGCCCAATGAAGCGGCGTTTTACGGGCCAAAGATCGACGTTCAAGTCTGGAGTGTCATTGGCCGCGAATTCACTCTGGCTACCAACCAGGTGGATTTTGCCGTGCCGAGTAAATTTGGCTTAGTGTATCGAGACAGCGACAACACCGAAAAGACTCCGTTGTGTATCCATCGAGCGCCATTGGGCACGCACGAGAGATTCATTGGTTTTCTGATCGAGCATTACGCCGGCAACTTCCCCTTATGGCTTGCTCCTGAACAGGTACGCGTATTGACTATCGGCCAGGAGGAACCCCTTGTGAACTACGCGAAGGACATCGTTCGAGAACTACGCACCCACATGGTCCGCGCCGAGGGCGAATACACCAATGACAAGATTAACGGCAAAATCCAGACCGCCGAGTTGTCCAAGGTGCACACGATGCTTGTTGTGGGCCCGCGCGACATGGCTGCAAACGCCGTCAGTCTGCGGGTTCATGGAAAAGGCAACCTCGGTGTGAAGCCCAGGGCCGAAGCAATAGAAAACATTTTGACCTCCATCCGCCAGCGTGGAGGGTAAAATTATTGGCGAGAGGGGTCCAAAAGCTCCCTTTCGGCGCAATGCCATAGCAAGCGTGGAGATGAATCTCCTGCTGGGCTTTCGCCCAAAAACAACGTGTTAAGTGCCAGGTAATTTCCATATTCCCGATTCCATTATTGGATCGCACTGGTTTTACCGCACCTCGAAGGACAATTTGATTACTGCGTTGGTGAAACGCCGTTGCACGTTATCGAACAAATCCACTTCAAATACCTTGCCGATATTGTTTCCGGCCAGATCTTCAATCGTGTTCTGCACCTGAAGCTGATGAGCACCAACAGTCCAGAATTCCTGCGGCCTGAAGCTCCAAACTTGCTCGTGTGCCGCTAATGCGCTTGTTCCTTGAACCAATCGGCCGGACGGACTCGCCACCCGGATGAGGCGCAGCGCAAGAGCTTGATCCATCGGTTCAGGAAAGGCCACCGTCAGGGCGTCGCGAGTGCCGGCTTTCGGCGCGCTGATTTTCCACGTCTGCAGCGATGGTGGGTCGCGATCTTGTGCGCTGACGCGAAATGCTTTGCGAAAGCTTTCGCGCAAGGGCATGCCCATGTTGTCGAGCCAGGCGGCGTCAATTTCCAAGGTGTAACGTTTGCCTTCTTCCAGCGCCGGCCCGACTTCTTCGAGCGGCTTCACTCCGCGTTTGATCCGTCCGGGGTCGATGAATAACGTCAGTCTTGTCATCTCCGCATTCCAGAGTTCCTCCTCAAGCTCGAGAAAAGGCAACTCCACAGAATGACCGGCCTCGTCGCGCAAATGAATGTGCTCGTAAATGTGCCCGCCTTGCATGGGCGCGCTGAAGTGCACGTAAAACTTGAGCAAATTCTCCGGCAGCACATCGCCGCTCGGATAAATCTGCGAGACGATGGTGGTTGGATTGTAGGGTGCAGCCGGCAGACTGAATTTGGAAATGATTTGTCCGGAAGCTTTGTCTATCCTGGCTGACAATCCAGCCGCGCGGTACACCGCCCGATACGTAAGGCCGCGTTGCCAGGGGAATTTCGGCTCAAAGCGAATCGCATCATTCTGAATCCGGTAGCTGCCAATCATTGCCGGCACATTCATAGTCATCGAATCCCCCTGGCCGGCATAAACGGAAAGAAGCTTCTGCCACTCTTCGGATTGCCAGTTGGTGTTTAGAAGATGTCGAAGCGTTTCCTCGTTAAGGCCAACCACCTCGACAGCAGGCTGGTTTGAATTCGTATGCCAGCGAATGGAAACAGATGAAGGCTCTACGGAATTAGCGGGAAAAGAACTTGCAAGCCAGCTCGCAACGAGAAGCAGGCTGGCTCGAAAACCAAACTCGGAGAAAGTGAGACAGACGGCACCAACCATATTGATCGGACAGGTGAGCCTTCTCACACACCAACGTCATGGTAATGGCAACGATTCGAGATTGAGCAAGAGACCGTCTCCGTGACGTATGACCAACGCATGTTGTGAATCCAACTTATCGAGTTGATCCACGCCGGCCCAACTCGCGATGGTTTCGTAGGGCTGGCCCCTGGTGCCGCCACCCTGAACGTGTTCAGTGATGCTTTCCGCCTTCTCGATTTTGTCCGTGTCGATTTTCATTATTCCGCGACTGCTGTTGGCCATGAGGATATAATCCTTTCCGTCCTTTTGATAAACGATCATGTCCAGCGGGCGGTTGCGGTTGCCAAGTTCGGCGATCGTCTTGCCTTTGATCTTCGCCCCGGGCTTTAGCTCGCTGATGGGGAACTGAACCAGGGGTGTGCACGTGTAAGCTGCCAGCAACGAAGGCTGGTTTCCGACGTTGAATGGCACGAAGGTGCGGATTGGCGCGCGAGTCTCGAAACGGCCGTGTGCGCCATGATAGATTTCCACGCTAGTACCATGCTCCACTTTCTTGAATGGGAAAGGAATCGCCCGCAGTGTTGAGGCGAATTCTTCACTCGACAACCCGGCGATGAGCACCCGATCTTCGAGAAACGCGATGTCTGTTATGGACTCCTGGCGAGGATTACTTTGGCGGTTGCCCTCGCCGACAACTCCGTCAACGGGCGCATCCGGCAGGTCGCCTCGGGAGAATCTGATTTTATCCAGCGAAACAACCTCGAGCTCGCTACTGGCTTTAACGCGCGCTAATACCGGCACAGCATCTGGCCCGCGCCCGCGCGAAATGGCCAGATAGGCATTCCGCGAGATCGGATTTACCACCAGATCATTGATGAGAATCTGATCAGCGCTGGTGCCGAGGAGCCCGGCGACTTTTTGGTTAATGCCTTCAATTTTGATAGGCTTCGTGTCGGAAGTCGACTTCGTGTCGCTCGTGTCCAGGGCAATAATTGCAGCCGCTTTCGTGTCGGCTACAAACAGAATACCCGCTGGACCAAAGGCGAGCTGACTGATGGATTTAAGTTCGGGCTTGCCTTCCCTCATGCCGGCAAACCAATCAGTGGTTTCGGCGCGCACGGTGGAGTGGGTGAATATTGCAAGAAACAGAACGAACGAAAAACGGAGCATTTTCATAATGGCGAACCTTCGTTGGGATGTCTTGGAAAGACTGTGGCAGATGGTGGGAGGGTGTCAATTGCCTTCCACCTTTGGACTGCGGGTGGCACGACAGCGCTTTGGCTTCATCGTAGAAAAAAGGACTCCGTTGATGGATCTATAATACGAAGCGTGGAGCTAAAGCGGTGTCGTGCCACCGCAGTCCCAGGTGGAAGTCGTCCCTATAAGTCAAAATCAGACCGAATTATAGCTCACCGCTTTTAATCTCGGCCCGCCGCGTTTTGTCATCCGGCTATGAATTGACATTGAGGGATAAACTTCGCTATATTGCATGGCTTATCTGCTTGTGATCACGAAACGGCGACATGACTTTCTTTGGCCGTGCCAAAGGAGTAAAAGGCGTGGTTTTACATTGATTGAGCTTCTGGTTGTAATTGCCATTATTGCTATTTTGGCGGCCATGCTTTTGCCTGTGCTTTCCAAAGCTAAAGAGAAGGGTAAAAGTATTTCCTGCAGGAGCAACATGCGCCAAGTGGGATTCGCGTTGCAAATGTATGCCCAGGATTTTCGGAAATTGCCACCAAAGCTGCACCCGGTGAGTGATTTCAACAATCCTTTCGCGCCTCCTAATGTTCTCAACCTGCTAATTCCATATTTAGGCACCAAAACAGGCCAGGCTTCCCCTCCAGTTTATAATTGTCCCTCGCTCAAGCCGCATCCACTTCAGGCGTACGCGCCGACAGCTTACAGCAGCACCGGTCTGTCGGTTAACACTGTGCCATTGGGAAAGCCGCTTACCGCGATACCTCGGCCCAGCACCATCATTCTCATGCAGGAAGCGTGGTCACTTTCGCATAATTTATGGAACCAACCTGAGCCCAACAATCGTTCCGCGGCTGCTAACGAAGGTCTGGTTGCCAACACCTACCATGAATGGCATATGTGGGCCAGCACAGCAGAATCCGACTCTTTTCTTACGACGCGGTATCGGGAATACCTCTGCAATGTTCACGATGAAGGGGGTAATTTGGTCTTCGTGGATGGACACGCCGATTACAAGAAATATCGACGGCTGCAAAGCGGCGATTTCGGCCTGATGCCGGATGAACTTTATCAACCCAACCGAACGCAAACAGATAAGAATTGGCAGCCGGCGTTCTAAGTAGCGCAATTGAACAAATGCAGAGCTTATGAGGGTAGCGGTATGGCTAGTAACAGTAATGAGCGTGGCGGGAATAGCCACGGGATGCAGCTCCAAAAGTCAGTCTGCGAAGGTTACTGCTGAAAAACTGCAAAAAAGTTTCGAGAAAGCTGAGCCTTCGGTTGCTCAGGAAGTTGTTCAGGCAGGCTCGGCGTTTCAAGCAGGCAATTATTCGCAGGCAGTCCTTATTATGGATCGTGTAGCCCAGACGCAACGTATGGATGACACTCAGAAAAAGGCGGTGGATGATTTAATCACCCAAACCAGGCAGGCGGTTCAGCGGAATCCCAAGTTGGATAGCCCTCAACTTTATCAGGCTGTATCCGATCTCTTTATTAAGGTTCATCCCGAGAATTAGGGTTCATTTTAATCACAGTTCGCGGTTCAACAAAAGCAGCCACATGCGTCGAATGCCACAAAACAGAATCTCGTTGTTATTCCAGGCCCAAATCGCCGGTTTGCTTCTTTGCTGCAGCACTCTCTTCGGTGGTTCACCGAAAACTGACATTCACTTCAATCGCGATATTCGTCCGATCCTTTCGGATAATTGCTTTAATTGCCACGGTCCCGACAAGGATAAACGAAAGGCCAAACTTCGTGTAGATACACGCGAGGGTTTGTTTACAGTGATCAAAGATCGGGCTCCCATTGTGCCGGGCAAACCCGCGGAAAGTGAAATTTACCGTCGCATCACTTCGCAGGATCCCGATGAAGTCATGCCCAAATCCAATTCCGGCAAAAAGCTTTCTTCCGCACAAATCGCTCTTTTGAAACGCTGGATTGAGGAAGGCGCCAAATGGGAGGGACACTGGGCGTACATAGAGCCGACCCGGCCTGCGGTTCCGGTGGTCAAAAAAACTTCGTGGCCGTTGAATCCCATCGACAATTTCATCCTGGCACGCCTGGAATCGGAAAAGCTGCGGCCTTCTCCAGAAGCCAACAAACGCACTTTGATCCGCCGCTTGAGTTTCGATCTGACCGGACTTCCACCGGAGCCGAAGGATGTGGAGGCATTCGTACGCGATACCAGTCCGCGGAGTTATGAAAACCTCGTCGATCGTTTGCTGGCTTCCCCCCATTTTGGCGAGCGTATGGCGATCTATTGGCTGGATGCGGTTCGTTATGCCGATACCGATGGATTCCACGCGGACAACTATCGGAGCGTGTATCCTTACCGGGACTATGTTATCGGCGCGTTTAATCGGAATATTCCCTTTGACCGGTTCACTCTTGAACAGATAGCCGGGGACCTGCTGCCGAACGCGACGCGCGACCAAAAAATCGCTTCCACCTACAACCGTCTGCACCGAACGACTGAAGAAGGCGGGTCGCAAGCCAAAGAATACCTCGCCAAGTATGCCGCCGACCAGGTGAGGACCACATCAACGACCTGGCTGGGTTCGACCATGGCTTGCTGCGAGTGCCACGATCACAAATTTGACCCGTTTCTGACCAAGGATTTTTACAGCTTCGAAGCATTTTTTGCCGACGTAAAAGAAGTGGGTGTGGGCAAGCCGGAAAACGTTCCTATACCGGACGAAATGCAAGCGCCTCGTGTGGCTCATTACGAAGCGGAGAAAGCACGGTTGCAAAAAATTCTTGATTCCTCGACACCAGAGATTGCGACCTTGCAGGACCAGTGGGAAAAGAGAATTACCGAACAAAAACTTCCTCAATTTGGGACATGGCATTCCATTGGCCCTTTTAAAGGAGAAAACTTCGACGGAGCTTTCCGACAAGCTTTTGAACCGGAAAATGAAATTGAATTGACGAACAGTTATGGAAAGAACGAGCTCAAATGGGTCGCGCAACCTTCGTGGGAAGATGGAAAACTGCACAATGATCTCGAGGGTGAAAACTCGGCCACTTATCTCTTTCGCACCATAACTGCCGAGCACGAAGGGTCTCTCGCTCTTTCCCTGGGCAGTGACGATGCCATCAAGGTATGGGTCAATGGCACGGAAGCATTGTCCAAAAAAGTCAATCGCGCGCTCGCAGCGGATCAGGAGAAAATCACTGTTCAAATCAAACCCGGCGAAAACAAGCTATTGATGAAGATCGTCAATGCCGGGGCCGGTTCGGGTTTCTATTTCAAACCAGGCGATGGTCTACCCGAGAAAATACGCGCCATCGTAAAAGTTGCGGCCAGCGAACGCACCGAAGAACAGAAGACCGACCTGGCCACTTACTATCGAACGATCGCCCCGGCGCTGGATGAAACCCGTGCTCAGCTTGCCTCTCTTAAGAAGGAGCAGGAGGAGTTCTTGAAAACGGTTCCCGCAACCCTGGCGGTTATCTCCATGGAGCCGCGAACAATTCGGGTGCTGCCCCGCGGCAATTGGATGAGTGATGATGGAGAGGTCGTTACTCCTGCTGTCCCTGGATTCCTGGCTTCTCCGAAGCCCGGAGATAAACGGGCGACGCGTTTGGACCTGGCTCATTGGCTTGTCTCCAGGGAAAATCCGCTCGCCGCTCGCGTATTCGTCAACCGTTTGTGGAAACTCTATTTTGGCACCGGCATTTCCAAAACCCTGGATGATTTCGGTTCACGAGGCGAATGGCCGACCCATCCTGAATTGTTGGATTGGCTTGCTTGCGAATTTCGCGACGGCCACACCTCGACACTCGACACTCGACACTCAGTTCCTCCCTGGGACATCAAACACATGATCAAGCTTATGGTCATGTCGCGCACTTACCGTCAGACTTCGTTTGCCAGCGAAACCCTGCGCCAGCGCGATCCCTACAATCGTTTGTTGGCTCGGCAATCCTCCTTCCGAATCGACGCCGAAATGGTCAGGGATAACGCTCTGGCGATCAGTGGATTGCTGGTGGACAAAATTGGCGGCCCAAGTGTCAAACCTTATCAGCCCGCCGGGTATTGGGATCAACTTAATTTCCCCAAACGGACCTATACCAACGACCACGGCGCCTCCTTGTATCGGCGCGGACTTTACTCGTTTTGGTGCCGGACCTTTTTGCAGCCCAGTTTGCAAGCCTTCGATGCCGCCAGCCGGGAGGAATGCACCGTCGAGCGAGTCAACTCCAATACTCCCATGCAGGCCCTTGCTCTACTGAATGATCCTACCTATGTAGAGGCGGCACGGGTTTTGGCCGAAAAAACGCTTCGGGAAGGCGGCCCTGCTGTGAAGGATCGGATCGAGTGGAGTTTCAGTCGCACGCTTGCTCGCAAACCGGAGCCGCAGGAGTTTCAGATCTTCAAAGATCTTTATCGCAAACAAATTGATCGATACACGCGCGACAAGACCGCCGCGGAAAAACTCATCACCGTGGGAGAATCCCCCGTGCCTAAAGATCTTCCAGTTGCGGAGATCGCTGCCTGGACTTCGGTCTCTCGCGTTCTTTTGAACTTGCACGAAACCATTACCCGATACTGAATCCATGAGTCCTCTGGAACGATTTCTTCTACAGCAAACACGCCGCACTTTTTTGAGACGGACCGCGACCGGGATTGGCTCGGCCGCCTTGGCATCGCTATTGAACCCTGGCGCACTCCTGGGTGCTGAGAAAAAGAAAAAGGAAGAGAAATGGCGTGGAGTCGTTGATCCTCTGCATTTCGCCCCCAAGGCCAAACGCGTGATTTTTCTCTGCATGGCAGGCGGGCCTTCGCATTTGGAAACGTTTGATTACAAACCCAAACTGGCCGAACTGCACGGACAGCCCATGCCCGAGTCCTTCACCAAAGGACAACAAATCGCGCAGCTTCAAGGGGCAAAGTTGAATTGTTTCGGGCCTCAGTTTCCATTCAAGAAAGTTGGAAAATCCGGCCAGGAAGTCAGCACTATCCTTCCACATATATCGAGCATCGCCGATGACATCTGCATCATTCGTTCGATGCATACCGAGCAAATCAACCATGACCCGGCGCATACATTCCTGAATACCGGCACCGCTATCGCCGGACGTCCAAGCATGGGATCCTGGACATTATATGGATTAGGCAGTGAGTGCGACAACTTGCCGGGATTCGTGGTGCTGGTCTCCGTCGGCGGCGGGCAGGATCAACCTATTGCCGCACGGCAATGGAGCAGCGGTTTTTTGCCCAGCCGCTTTCAAGGGGTCATGTTCCATTCCAGCGGCGACCCGGTTTTGTACGTCAAGAAGCCCCAGGGGGTTTCGGACGATAGCCAGGATACCGTGATTCAGACCATAACCGCCCTCGACAAGGTGTTGGATCGGTCTGAGCACGATCCGGAAATTGCAACGCGGATCAGCCAATATGAAATGGCCTTTCGCATGCAATCCAGTGTGCCGGGTTTGATGGACGTTTCTGATGAGCCTCAAAGGATACTGGAAATGTATGGCACTAAAGGAGGCGATGGTTCTTTTGCTTCGAATTGTTTACTGGCGCGGCGACTGGCCGAGCGCGGCGTGCGGTTCATTCAGCTTTATCATCGCGGCTGGGATCACCACGGGGGCATCAAAAACGGCGTCACCACCACTGCTGGCCTTGTGGACAAAGCTTCCGCCGCCTTGCTTACCGATCTGAAGAATCGTGGGATGTTGGATGATACGCTGGTGATTTGGGGTGGCGAATTTGGGCGTACTCCAATGGCTCAAGGTGACGGCCGGGATCATCATATTAAAGGCTTTTCCATTTGGATGGCAGGGGCGGGCATCAAGGGCGGTATAACTTATGGAGGCACAGACGAACTCGGCTATAATGCTGTGGATAACCCCGTTCATATTCATGATTTGCATGCCACAATGCTGCGCCTCCTTGGTATTGATCACGAAAAACTCACCTTCCGCACTCAGGGCCGTGATTTCCGGTTGACGGATGTGAGCGGCGAAATTATCAAACCGATCCTCGCATGACCGGACCGCGAGGTTGAGATGTGAGTTTGCGAAAGCTCCGTTAGGAGCGCCATGTTTATAGCCAATAATGTCCTAATGAAGTGAGCTCCGTAGGAGCGGCATGTCCTGGACACGCCGGTTCGGGCTTCATGTCGCTCCCTGGAGCTTGGGAGAATGGAACTCCAAATTCTATAAGCATGGCGCTCCTAACGGAGCTTGGTGTTGCCAGTCCCTTCTCCGTCCGACCGTGATTTCATTCGCGTCGTTGCAATCGGTCGCTTTCATTTCACATGTGAGACTTCCAAAAGCTCCGGCAGGAGCTTTAATGAGATTGCAACCGAGCCGCGAACTGCTCGTGGTCTCGCGGTCCCAGATACAGACGATCCTTGTGGCGCACTAAACTCTTGGGCAGACTGTTTTAACCATTTTAAAAGTATGAAATCCAACCTCTTTTTTGCTGTTCGGTGTCTTCCTTTACTCCTCGCCAACCTTCCGCTGCTCCAATGCCAGGCACAGGAATTTGTGCCCGAACCCGGTTACACCAGCTTGTTCAATGGTCACGATTTGACTGGCTGGGGCTATCGCACAAATAATTTTGACGGCAAAACCGAGAGCATCGATGGTCGCTACACCGTCTCTAATCACGTCCTGGTCGTGCAGACGAGGGAGCCGCGGCTGGTGCAGCAAATGTGGACCACTCGATTATTTCCCAAGGATTTTACACTAAAGCTGGAGTTTCGCGCGGGTGTAAACGCAGATAGCGGCCTTTTTCTTCGCGCCCCTCAGCTTCAAGTCCGCGATTACCTTGTCGCTGGACCGTACAAACAACTCAAGAAATACAAACCGCAGGAGTGGAATGAGATTGAGGTGACGGTAAAGGACAATGTCGCTCATTGTCTTTGCAATGGTGAAATTCTGGAAGCGGCGTTGAAGCTGCCTCCCACTGGCCCGATAGGTCTTGAGGGAGACCGAGGGCAAATGGAATATCGCCACATTCGTATCAAAGAAGAGCAGGGAGGAGGTTTTAATTCCAAATGACGAATGACGAATGACGAATGAAGCACGAAGCACTAAACGTCATTCAAGTCATGGAAATTCGTCATTGAGGCTTACTTCGTCATTGGACATTGGTCATTGGTCATTTTCCTCGTTGCTTTGGCAGTAAGCTTAGCAACTCCCGGGCGCATGCCTCAGCGAATGGCCGGTCATTGATCGCGCAATCCAGTTCAATGACTCGGATATCCTTTCGCAAATTTTTCTGGAGGGATTCGTACAAAGCTTGATCGGCTTCCGGCCAATGGAAAGGACCATCCGGAGCGCTAATTACACTCCCTCCTCGCAAAGGAAGCAGCACCGTAACTGGTCCAGTCGAGAGATTGATTTTTTCGGCCAGGATTCTGCCCAACTCACTATTTTCCTCGGGTGTCGTACGCATCAGGGTGACTTGGGGATTGTGCTGGTAAAAACGACGGCCTTGGAATTTGGCGGGGACAGTATCGGGCGGGCCGAAATTTACCATGTCCAGACAGCCGGTGGAGATGATGGCTGGCACTCCCCTGCGCGCTGCGGCCTCGAGCCGGGTCGGCCCTGCATTGAGGACACCGCCCACCAGTTCATCAGCCCATTCCGTCGTTGTTATATCCAAAACACCCGCCACCATGCCGGATTCAATTAAGGACTCCATTGTGCGTCCTCCCGTTCCAACAGCCGCGAAAACGACGACTTCAAACCCTGCCTCCTCGAGGATCCCACGGGCGCGATCGACGCATGCGGTCGTGTTTCCAAACTGACTGGCAACAATGACCGGTTTGTCGGAGACAGCGGGTTCTCGTGCTTCAACCATCCCGCAGATGGCCCCTGCTGCCCGGGCCAGAAGCGGGCGCGAGATTCGGTTTAAGCCGGCAATATCCACAATGCTGGGAAACATCACGATGTCTTTGACCCCTAAATAAGCGGAAGTGTTGCCGCTCGCCAGAGTTGAAACCATGATTTTGGGAAAACCAATCTTCAGGCTTCGCATCGCCGCGGTTCCGATGGCGGTGCCGCCACCTCCGCCCAATGAAATAATCCCATTAATTTTCCCCTCGGCCGCCAAAGCACTCACGACCACCGCGGCGCCTTTCGCCATAGTGGCCACCGCTTCTCCACGGTCTCTTTTTGCTACAAGCTTTTCTATTTCCATACCTGCGGCCTTTGCGACCTCGGCTCGGGTTATGTCTGGCTTAATCCCTGGCTCTCCAATGGTGCCTACATCAATGATTAAGGTTTGATGACCTTTGGCGCGGATTTCCTCGGCGACAAAGCCGTGTTCGGCCCCCTTGGTATCAAGAGTTCCAAGAATTGCGATTGTGGACATGAGCAGTCAGTCGTTTTCCAACAGGAATACAAAGAGTGAAGCGGTTTGCAACCAGGAAGGATCAGGGAACCAAGTTGCAATCGGAACGTTGTTGCGCCAAACTCAGCTCACTTCTAGATATGAAATTAAACTGTGCTTTGGTTCCTCTTTTCCTGTTGGGTGCATTTTCAGTTACTGCAGAAAACTGGCCGCACTGGCGTGGACCTAATTTTAACGGAGCTAGTTCGGAAAAGAATTTGCCCGCAATTTTTTCGAAAACCGAGCATGTTAAATGGGTCGCTGAACTTCCGGGTCCCGCCGCCGCCACACCGGTTATCTGGGATGATCAACTCTTTCTTAGTTCAGGCGAAGAACGCACTAAAACACTACACGCGCTGGGCCTGGATCGAAAGAGCGGAAAAATACTGTGGAATGAGCAGGTCGGCACGGGATATAGTTATGACAACCGAAGCAATTTCGCGACGTCATCGCCAGTAACGGATGGAAAGACAGTCGTGTTTCTGTTTGCGAATGGCGAACTTTGGGGGTTTGATTTTTCAGGAAAGGTGCTCTGGTCCCGTAATCTTCAAAAGGACTACGGCCAGTTTGCCTATCAATGGACTTACGGCGCCAGCCCAACCATTTACGATAAGAAACTATTTGTACAAGTGCTCCATCGTGACGAACCCGTGCATGGCCGCGGTCGCGCGGACGGCCCTATCGATTCCTACCTGCTGGCGCTTGATCCCGAAACAGGAAAAACCCTGTGGAAGCACGTCCGGCCTTCCGATGCCCGTATGGAGTCACATGAAGCCTACAGTACGCCAACGCCCTTCGAGCATAACGGCAGGACAGAAATCCTGATCGTCGGCGGTGATTGCATCTCCGGTCACAGTGTCAAAGATGGTTCTGAATTTTGGCGCTGGGGTACATGGAATCCCACCCGAATTACCCATTGGCGCCTGGTACCCAGTCCGGTGACGGGCGGTGATGTGGTTCTGGCCTGTGCTCCCAAAGAATCACCCATTTTTGCCATCAAGGCAGGGGCAAAAGGTGGAACGCAGACGGATGACATAATAGCCTGGAAAAGCAAGGATCGCGAGGTTTCCAGCGATGTCTCAACGCCCGTCTTTTATAAAGGGAGGTTTTATGTGCTCAACGGAGATCGACGAACCATCGCGCGTATTGTGCCGGAAACCGGCAAGGCCGATTGGATCGGAAACCTGGAGAGCCGCATTACAATCCAGTCCTCCCCCACGGCGGCTGACGATAAGATTTATTTTCAAAACTTTCGTGGGGAGGTGTTTGTCGTGGCTGCGGCAGAGCAATTCAAAATCCTGCATAAGGCGGAAATGGGAGATGAAGGAGATGACTTGCTCCGTTCCTCGATAGCCATAGCTCACGGAGAACTTTTCATCCGGACGGGTCACAAGCTTTATTGTGTTGGGGAATAAAATCTCTCTTTGGAGAAGCCCGGGTTCGGACTCGAATCAAAACGCGGCTTTAGCCCGGCGCGGTGTCGGCCAGGTGTTGATGACAGGCTCACGCTCACACCTGTAATGGTGCGGTGTAGCGCGCTTTTCTATCTCCAACCCATTGGCCATCTCCAGGCTTTCGATTTTGACAGCCTATGCTTTCGGGTTTCTTCAATGGCTGCTAAAGTGAAGCTATGACTGATGCATTCACCTTGCTTGATCCTCAGGGTGCACATCTTTTTCTGAAGCGGTTGCCGGCGCTGGCGAAAAAAAAAGGCGAAGAGCTGTTTCGAACGGGCCGGGTCCAGGATATCGTTGTCGAAAACCCAGGAACAGATTTCTCAACTCAGGTTCTGGATGGGAGACTTTACGAGGTCGATTTGCGATTTGATCCGTTTGAAGGTTGGGAAGGAGACTGCACCTGTTCGCAAGAGGTCGATTGCCAACATGTGTTTGCGGCCATGAGTTCTCTTTTGGCGGAGAATCGCGCCGCCACAGTTCGCCATCTAAGTTCAAATCCACGTGTTGCAGCCGCGGCAATGGCTGCTTCCCGTCTGAAACAAGGAAGCGAACCTGGCAATGAACTGGCGAGACTCCTCACTGTGGCTGTGGGGCGGAATTTGCTTCCAAACGAACTAAAGTATATTGCCAAAATCAATGACGTTTACGAACGTTGTCAAAAAAACAAGCGCATCACCGGTTGGGAAATGCAGGAGATGGGTTTTCGCATAGGGGGTTACGGATGGGACGCTTTACACATTTGGCCGGTCTTCCCCACAAACCAGCACGAGTTCTGGCTTTATGTCGCCAATGCTGCGCAGGAAAAGGGGATGGCAGTTCCCGATTTCATGTTGCCGGTGACCGACCTGGCACCCATCCGGGAGCGCATCACCAAGTGGCGTCGTTCACAGGAGATCCAAAACTGGAAATACAAACTCGATAACTCCCAATACAACTCCAGATTTTCCAGCACGCTGTCCAGCAAGGAAATTGACCTTCGTTTGGTTGTTGCGGAACAGGAAGTGCGGCTTCAACGCCGTGAAGCTGGAGAGGAGGAATTCGAGTATTTAAGACAGAGCGGTTTTCGCGCGTTTGCCAACAACTTCGATAATGGCACGGTCCGTTTGAGCCACGAGGCGGAACTCATCTGGCAATTTTTTACGCATCTGTTCATGAACGGAATGCGGGTCCGATACTCGTACTTCGACGAGAGAGCCTTGCGCTTGTTCGGTCGGTTATTACGAACACGACAACTGGACAGCAGGATAGTGGACATGCAAGGTCAGCCCCTTGCTCGTCCCGCGGAGCCCTTGCGCTGGCAATTACAGCCCCTCGCTGGGGATGACTATCACTTGCGTTTGGCTAAAGCTGACGGCTCGGCACCCCCGCCGTTCTTATTAATAGTACCCGGCCTGCCTGCTCTTTATCTGAGTCAGGACGCGGTTTACATCGGCCCGCCCCATGAATCCAATGTTGTGGACCCCTCCGGAGAGAATGCAATTCCTGCCCCTGCTTTGGAAACCCCGGCGGGAGTCGAATTTCTGCGAACGATAGGCGTCGACTTGCCTCCGCAAATCCGTGAGCGGCTGCATTTGCTTCCTTTTCAGATTGCGATTGATTGTCAACTAAAACGGCTTTATCCCGAAAGCAACATCGAGGAGTGCATTGTTTCGGTGCTTGCAGAGGCAGCGGATGGTCATCAGGAAACCTGGACAGGTAGTGTATGGAGCGCGAACAATGGAAAGGCAAAAACGAATCGCCGCACGGGTAACGCGTCTATTACCATTTACGATCGAACGACTCTCGAAACCGTTCCCACTTTGCTTGAGCCACTGAATTTGAAGAGTTCAAGTTATGGCCATGGTTTAACGACGCGTGTTACCAGAAAATTTCCCGAGCTCTTTGTGCAATGGCTTAAGAGCGTGCCGTCGAATATTATCGTGCGGCTCCAGGGTGAATTGGCGTCTCTGGCAGGTCCTGAGGTTGCAGGCAAAGTGACATTGTCTGCCACAGAAGCAGGCATCGACTGGTTCGATTTGCGTGTAGTTCTCGACGTATCCGATACAACATTGTCTGCAAAAGAAATCAAAGCCTTGCTCCACGCCAAGGGGGGGTATGTGCGCCTGGAAGGCAAGGGTTGGCGTCGTCTGAAATATGATCTGAGTGATGACGAAGACGAACGGCTGGCTCGTTTGGGTTTAAGCCCGCGGGAGCTGACAGATGAGCCGCAACGTTTGCATGCCCTGCAACTGGCCGATGAAGCCGCCAAAAAATTTCTTCCGGAAGAACAAGTGGCGCAAATACAGCGCCGAGCAAGCGAAATCAAGACTCGCGTTGCGCCAGAGCTCCCCGGCGGCGTGACCGCCCAGTTGAGACCTTACCAACTCGAAGGATTTCATTTCCTGGCGTATTTATCGACAAACCGTTTCGGAGGCATCCTGGCCGATGACATGGGCTTGGGAAAAACAGTGCAGACCCTCGCCTGGCTCCTTTGGTTGCGGAATAGTGCTTTGCAGGAGAAGCAAAACCAGACGACGCGCGCCTCCAAAGGTCTTAATGAATCTTATCCCATCTCATCTGCCATTTTGCCTTCTTTAGTCGTCTGCCCGAAAAGCGTGATGGACAATTGGAAGACCGAAACAGAGCGTTTCACCCACGGCCTGCGAGTCAAACTCTGGCCGGCGAGTGGGTTGAACGATTTTTGCAACCGCTTAGACACGGCTGATCTTCACGTGGTGAATTACAGCCAATTACGATTGCTGGGGGAGAACTTAAGGCCGATACGGTGGCTGGCAGTCATTTTGGACGAGGGACAGTACATTAAGAATCCAAATTCACAAACCGCTCAAATCGCCCGAACCTTATCCGCGGAACATCGGTTGATTTTATCAGGCACACCGATCGAAAACCGGTTGTTGGATCTGTGGAGTTTGATGTGTTTTGCCATGCCCGGTGTGCTGGGGAATCGAGCCCAATTCGCCAGGCTTCATGATCCGCAAGGAGACCCTTTTGCGCGCCGACGCCTGGCCGCGCGCGTTCGCCCCTTTGTTCTGCGCCGAACCAAGAGCCAGGTCGCCAAGGATCTGCCTGACCGCATCGAGGAGGATATAGTCTGTGAGATTGAAGGCGAACAACAAACTCTGTACCGAGCCGAGCTTAAGCGCGCGCAGCAGTTGCTATTAGGCATAAAAACCCAGAAAGAACTGGCCAGTCAGCAGTTTCATTTTCTGACCTCGCTGCTGCGCTTGCGGCAGATTTGTTGCGATCCCCGTTTGGTCAAATCGGACTCCCCCACGGTTGGCGCAAAAACCGAAGCATTATTGGATGTCCTCGAGCCAGTGATGGAAGAAGGACAAAAGGTGCTCGTTTTCTCTCAGTTCGTCGAAATGCTCCACCTGCTCCGACCGGTGCTCGCCGAAAAAAACTGGCCGCTCTTTTGTCTGACAGGTGAAACAGAAAATCGAGGCGCGCTGGTTCAGGAATTTCAGGAGACCAAAGGACCGGCTGTATTTTTGATCTCGCTCAAAGCGGGTGGTTTCGGTCTGAACCTCACGGCTGCCAGTTATGTGGTGTTGTTTGATCCGTGGTGGAATCCCGCAGTCGAAAACCAGGCGATTGATCGCACTCACCGCATCGGCCAAACCAACAAGGTGATTGCCTACCGGTTGCTGATTAAGAATAGCATCGAGGGAAAAATTCGGGAGTTACAGAAGCATAAAAAAGCCTTGGCCCAGGATGTCCTGGGTGAAGAAAAATTCGCCCAGAGCCTTACCTTGGAAGATTTACATTTCCTTTTTGCGGACTAGGGAATTTTGAAAACGGATGGCACGGAGAACACGGATAAGACGGTGGACAAACAAGCCGTTTTGCCACAGCTCTACTGCCATCCGTGGTAAGAGCTCGTCTCATGCCGCGAATGACGAATTTCCAATGAACGAAGGACGAAGGAAGTCCGAATGACAAAATCTCAAATTCGGGTTAATTCTGCCTGATTCGTCATTCGGATTTCTTTCGTCATTTTGACATTCGTCATTCGTCATTTTGTCAGGTCACAGCCTTAGATAGACGTAAATTGCGAAAGCGACAGCCAGCAGACCGGCAACGGCGGCCAGTGACCACAATAAGTTCCGTTGTCGTGCCGCAATTGCAAACGTGGAAATAATGACCGCCAACTGGGTCCCGAGCATACCAAAGAAAAAGCGCTGGCTTCGCGCGTGGTGGCGCTCAGCAGAGATGTTGCTCTTGCGCACCTGCAATTCGTACAAGTTGGCGATGGACTGATTTAATCGGGCCTCCACCTCATACCGGAGTGCCGCGTACTTCAGGCGAGCCGCCGTGAAATCACGTTGAAGCGAGCTGCCTGTTGTTCCGGCGGCAACCGCGGAACCTGATTTTGGCATGGCTGGCTGGCGGTCTAAAATGCTGTCCAGTTTATCGATGACTTGGTTGATAGGCTTGGTGGTAGCGTCGAAAGCCAGGGATTGATCCCGGGAGGAGCGAATCGCTTCCTCTAGAGATTGATTCGACACCGATGCAAGGGCCGCTGCTACTTCGGTGTCTGTTCTCAAATTTTCCACTGTATCCAAGGCTGTCTTAATCTGTGGTGCTATTGTGACACTGGGAACTGTGCCTGGTAGTTCGCCTTTTTGTAGAAGCGCAAGCGGTTGTTGGCTTGATTCCAGCACACTCAAAAGATCGCTTTTTGTCTTCGCCGTTTCGGCACTGTTGGGCAATTGTTCGGCCATCGTTTTGAGAGCAGCAAGATCGAAGGGATGCACTTCGACGATGGTTTGGAGAAGGTCGGCCGTGTTCTGCTGGTAAGCGCCCCGGAGACGTTTGGCCTGAAAGAAGCTCCATTGGTCTCCCGCCTTGGATTGTTGTTGAGCAGCCAATGAGCGATCATATTGAGCCCGCGTCATCTCACTGGATGCCAAACCCGCCAGCATGGTTGCCACCACCGCCATCACAACTGGTGTGGCGCTGAGGATTTTGCCGAAGGTCGTTTGAGGAACCTCTTTTTTTAGTTCTTCCGGTATCGTGACCTTCATAAGCCCTGGGGCCTGATTTCAACCCGGCTGCGCGCTCTTTTCGAGCCACCTGGTTTGGCTGAACAATTAATGAAAAAGCGCACTGGCGGGTACGACTTCCTTTTCCATTCCTTTGGGCCTCCACGAAAGCACGCAACCAGCGCCTCCATCATTTTCGTTCTCAAAATAATCGATTTGGATGTCGTGGTCCCCGGCTTTCAATTCTACACTGCCGGTTTGGGTCTGCATTTCATGAAGACCTCCGTTGTCCACCACCTCTTTTCCATCGATCAGAAGTCTCGAACCATCGTCCGATTCGAGAAAGAAGGTATAAGAGCCATCTTTCGGAGCTTTGAGCTTGCCCTTCCAACGAATAGCAAAGTGGTTATCCAGCTTCGTGCCGGGAAAGGTTGGACCGTTGCTACGGAAATCTATCGTTTTATCCACCCGCTTGAGTGCAGGCTTTTTGCCCTCAAGCTTCGGAAAGTCCTCAACACTACTTCCAAGATCAAAGTATTCACCCTGCAGGCCGGGCTCGAGATCGGCGGCAAAGGTGAGCTCGCCGCTAACCATCAGACATAGTGTGGTTATTAATATTGTAAAGGACTTCATATTCGAATCGAGAATTTCGCTTTCGTGGAATTCGCGGATCGAGAGTGCGAATCCATTGCCTGGTTGTCAAGCTGTGCTTGGTTTGGGGGCGAGTAAAACTATCAGGGCATTGGCGCGTGCCCGTCTCGGGCGCAGCAACTTGCCTAAGAGAAAAGGTGTTCGAATTTGTTAACCGCTACTGATCGAATGTTGCTGTTCCCGAGGACGGGCACGCTCCCTTCGCGGTCCTGTGTTTGTCTGTTTGCCACTGGACAGTGCTCATTCGAATTGTAGTCTGGGCTCATGCTGAAACTGGGAGTAAACATCGACCACGTCGCCACATTGCGTGAAGCTCGTTACAAAAACACCAAGCATGGCGAACCCGATCCCATTGCCGCAGCGTTGATATGCGAAGAGGCAGGTGCCCACGGGATTACTGCTCATCTTCGCGAGGACCGCCGTCACATTCAGGACCGTGATATTTGGAAGCTTCGCGAGTCAATAAAAACGAGACTGAATTTTGAAATGGCCAACTCTGCTGAAATCGTGGATATCGCATTAAGGGTTAAGCCGGATATCGTTTGCCTCGTGCCCGAGAAGCGCGAAGAAGTCACCACTGAGGGCGGTCTCGATGTCGTTGCGAACCTCGAGTCTTTAACCACCACGCGCAAGCGAATGAATGACACAGGAATCCAGGTCAGTTTATTCATCGCTCCGGATCCTCGGCAGATCGAGGCCGCTGCCAAGTCTGGCAGCCAATTTATCGAACTGCACACGGGGTCTTATGCAGAATCATTTGGCCTGGCTGAAAGCCGGGCGCGCGAACTGGAAAGATTAATTGCTGGAGCAAAACAAGCCAATGTTCTGGGCTTGAAAGTCAATGCCGGACATGGTCTGAACTACGAAAATCTCCGACTAATTTATGATGTGCCTCATTTGGTTGAGCTTAACATTGGCCATAGTATTATTAGCCGGGCCATTACGGTCGGCCTAAAGGCTGCAGTTCAGGAAATGCTCGAACTAATGTTGCCCACCTCGAATATAGCGAGATGCTAACAATGCAGTTTCACAGGCCAATGCGGTCGACCGTTTGGCAAGGTCTTCTTCCTTTCCGGAGAAGAGGGCAGGGGAGAGGAAACCCCTTCCATCCCGTGTTCATGGATGTCCGGTATACCACCCTGTTGCATCGAAATCGTGATTCTTGGCATTGGCATTGACATTATTGAGGTAGAACGCATCAAGAAATCGTTCGAAAAGTTTGGTGAACGATTTCTCAATCGTATTCTGCATCCCAAGGAGATCAGTTATTGCCTGTCGCATCGCGAGCCGGCGCCGTTCCTGGCGGCACGTTTTGCAGCAAAGGAAGCGATTTCCAAAGCGTTCGGCACAGGGATTGGCGCACAGTGTGGCTGGCAGGATATGGAGGTTGGTCGCAAGGGCAGCGGCGAGCCGTTTGTCATTTTACATGGCAGTGGACAAAGACTTTTAGAAACACGAGGGGCCCGTGCTGTTTTGCTTAGCCTGAGCCATACGCAGAGCTATGCAGCGGCTGTGGCAATCCTGGAATCGGACTAAGCTCAATTCAATTGCGAAATGAGTCCGTTTTCCGTACAAAAGGGGAGGTATGCGGAATGATATAAGCGGGTATCTGGCTTCAGTTTCAGCTTCATTGAGAGCGTGTTCCTCTGGCCGTGCCAGATGGAGCCGCGATTACGTGGTGTTCGCGTGTATTCTCCTGACTCTGGCTGCAGGTTGCAAACGGTCCGACCCCTCCGATAACACTTCCGCGGACTCGCCCAACGGAAAGCAAGCCGCAGACAAGCAATCCATGCCACCTCTTACCAACCTGGCGCGCCTTCATTGGCTTGGGAAAAAGCGGATTTCAGCCGAAACAAATGCGGCGGGTTTCATGCAGATTTGGAATTTACCGCCGATGGCCCGCCTGGAATCACAAACTATTGATAAGTTGGCACTTGCATTGACAAAGCGCCCAGATGCGGCTCCCATTACGAACTACAATTTATTTATTACCAATATCTCTTCGTTCATCAAAGGACCCAGTGCGTACTTACGTCCATTGTTGAACGATCTTCTCCAGGAGGAATTTTACTGCGAATTCACTTTCCCAGGTAATGAAGCTCGTCAACAAGTCTTGCTGGCGATCAAGCTGGATGAAATCCGCCACCGTCTCTGGGGGAGCAATCTGGTGGCTGCCGCAAAAACCTGGGCTGGCACCAAAGCTTCTCAAGATGGAAATGGGTGGCAGATCCAGGTTTCTAGCGCACCGCCGATGCTCAATCTTTTGGCTGAACCGAAGTCCCACCTGCTTAATATCGAAGTGCGGCGGGTTGCGGATTGGACGTTAGTTAGTGTGGGACAAAAGGACAGTGTTCTCCTGCGTGATTTCAAATCGCGCATCGAACGCGACCATGCGCCGTTTGTAGCTCGCGAAACGAACTATTGGTTCGAGGCGGAAAACCTAAATTTGAATCAACTTCAGCCCTTGGTGGGCTTAAGCCTGCCTGGGGATTTGCCTAAGCTATCCGTGACTCTCATTGGGGATGGTGAAAATGTTCGTACCCGCGGAAAGCTAAGCTTCTCGAAACCATTGGCCCTTGAATTGGAGCCGTGGATCATTCCAACAAATCTCATCTCAGCACCCTTATCGAGTTTTACCGCAATTCGAGGATTCAAACCCTGGCTGGAGTCATGGAAAGCATGGAATACCATGAAATTGAGTTCCGCACCGAACCAGCTTTATATATGGGCTCTGCAAGGGCTCCCCATGCTGACGTACTTTGCGGCGCCGCATCCCGACGCAAGTAATATGGTTTCGAAGATTACTCAGTCGATCCTGCAAAATGGGACTAATTTTTTTGCCACCAATGATGTGGTCCGATTTGAGCGTTCCGAATCTTCCGGTGGGTTGCAATGGAAAGGCCTGCCTGCTATCGATCCGTTCCTCAGAGGGGTGTCAGGCAAAAGCACTAGTTTCTTGCTTGGTGGACTGTTCCCAATAGGCGACACAAACTTGCCGCCGCCAGCAGAGTTGCTGAAGCAATTGACCGCCGGGGCGACCAATTTGGTGGTCTATGACTGGGAACTCACAGGCTTTCGGAGCGAGCAATGGAGTAACGTAGGCGATTTCGTGCGTTTTGGCATGTACCGTGAACAGATGGTCACCCAACTTGCCCGGGCTTGTATCGACGCCGCCACACCTAAACTTGGAAACTGTGGTTCGGTTATTACTTTGACAGAACCGAACGTGCTCTCCTTTTCTCGACGCTCAACTGTCGGGTTTACTGCCATCGAGTTGCATCTACTGGCGGATTGGCTTGAATCGCCCAACTTTCCCAGTGGCCTGCATTCCTCTATTCCTGTCCCGCCGCTTGTACTGCCACCAGCGCCCGTAACGGGGAACTCGACTAATCGATAAGGTAGCTTTCCAAGGGTTAAGTCTTTCTCACTACAAAGATTGCGGAATTTCTGGCATATTTCCTGCGAGCCTACTTCAAAATTGAGTTTTTGACGATAAGCTGTTATTGGATAGTAACTTATGGATTGATGTCGATTCTGCGCCACAAGGTTGGATGTATCCAGGCAGGGTTTGTGTCTTGTCAAAAATGTTCAAAAAAAGTTCAAAAAAACTATTGACACTGCTAAGTGGCTCTGGGATAGTGGACATACACACGGTAACACATACTACATAAAAACATGAGAACAAAAGCACTATTATGCGCTGCGGGCTTTCTCGCAGCAGCAGCCGCCACTTCAATGGCGCAATCGAACGTTTATTCATTAAACGTTGTGGGTTATATCAACGTCCCGTGGACGAACGGGTTTCAGATGGTCGCGAATCAACTTCATTCCGACAGCACTGGCACAAATAACACTGTTGGCGGTGTTTTCTCGACCAACCTTCCGAACCTGAGTCGCGTTTACGGGTTTGATCCAGTTTCTGGGTATGGGACTGCGACTTTCTCTTCGGGTACTGGAAATTGGGTTGGTGGTCAGCCGACAGTCAACCGCGCGTTAAGCGCTGGTGGTGGTGTATGGCTGCAGATCCCTGGAACTACAGGTAACTCCGGAAACGTGACCGAAGTTGGTGAAGTGCATCAAGGCACCACCGCGTTGGCGGTTGTTAATGGTTTCCAGATTATGTCTTTGGTTCCGCCGTTACAAACGACGATCAAGACAGCGATGGGCTATCCCGCCGCAAACTTGGATCGCGTGTATCAATATGCGAACCCCGCAGGTTTCACCACTCATACCTATGCCTCAGGCACCGGTAACTGGACAGCAGGCGAGCCTACTCCTAAAGTTGGCGAATCGTTCTGGGTGCAGCGCGCGGGTGCTGCGACGACCTGGACTCAGACCTACAATGTCCCCTAATCACTGAAGGGATACTCAACCAAACAACCAACAAAAAAAAATCAACACAACAACTATGAAAAAACTCCTATCTACCGGGTTGCTAGTTGGCCTAGCTGCGGGTGCGTTTGCCCAAAGCCAGATCAACTTGGACAACCTTGCAAACGCGAACACCAGTCCAACCGCGACGACCGGTGGCCTGTTCTTCTTCGACGCGGACGGCTCGCAAGGTCCGTTGGCGCCGATTCTGGCCAATACGGATTTTAACGTCTCGTTCTATGGTGGTTCGGACGCCGCTAGCTTAGTGCTCCTGCGAACATTCGCTGGTGCCAGTGCTACTGGTGGTAACGGGTTTGGACCCGGGACGTTCACCGATCCGCTGGGTGTGGCTGCGACCATTCCAGGTGCGACCACAACTGCATTCTTCCGTATTGACGCGTGGACCGGCAGTGCGGCGGATTACAATGCGGCGAGCGGTATCAATCTGAAGGGTTCCAGTGGTGTGTTTAGCAATCCTGTTGCTGGGCCTCCCTCAACTCCTCCGGATTTCGTGAACATGCCCGCGACCGTTTTGAATCCAATTCCCGAACCCAGCACATTCGCGCTGGCTGGTCTGGGTGCCGCTGCATTGTTGATCTTCCGCCGTCGGAAATAATCAACTGTTCAGTTTAGTTTTCTCACGAAAGCCCCGATGTAAATCGGGGCTTTCCTTTTTTAAATGAGGGGCGCGCAGCACCTGTTTCTGCTTGGATCTTTTTACTTTTCCAAAGCGACCGCGAGCACTTCATCCACGGTTTCGGCAGCGGTGAACTTCAGGGTCTGCTTCACTTCTTCCGGAAGATCAGCCAGATCTTTTTCGTTCAGCTTGGGAATGATAACATTCTCGATTCCGGCCCGCACGGCAGCGAGGGTCTTTTCCTTCAATCCCCCAATTGGAAGCACCAATCCACGCAAAGAAACTTCTCCTGTCATAGCGATATCCGATCTCACTGCTGTGTTGCTAAACAAGGAGGCGATTGCTGTGAACATTGCGACGCCGGCTGAAGGGCCATCTTTCGGTACAGCACCGCTTGGAACGTGAATGTGAATGTCCGTATCTTTGAAGGCGTCAACCGGGATGTTGAGTTCCTTGGCGCGGCTGCGAACCAGGCTGATGGCTGCTTGCGCCGATTCTTTCATCACTTCGCCTATATGACCGGTGAGCGTGATGTTGCCCCGGCCGGGATAACGCGTCGCTTCAATGTAAAGAATTTCACCGCCAGTGGGTGTGAACGCGAGTGCCGTAACGACACCTGGTTTGCTGGTCTTGAGCCGTGTCTCCCGGATGTAACGCTGCGGTCCGAGCATCTCCCGAACCTGTTCGGGAGTGATGGTGACTTTCTCGCATTCGCCTCGCGCCACTTTCGCCGCGACCGCACGGCAGGTGGCACCGATCTGCCGTTCCAGTTCACGCACCCCTGCCTCGTGGGTATAATCAGTGATAACCTTTTTTAGGGCGTCGTCGTGGAACTCGCATTGCTCGGGTTTCAAACCGTTTTCCTGTAGCTGCCGTTTCACCAGGTATTTTTTTGCAATCTGAAGTTTCTCGGTTTCTGTGTAACCCGGGATTTCAATGACCTCCATGCGGTCGCGCAACGCGGGCGGCACAGGATCCATGTAGTTGGCTGTAGAAATGAAAATGACCTGCGACAAGTCAAACGGCGCATCGACATAACGGTCCACGAATGCGTTATTCTGGCGTGGATCCAGCACTTCGAGAAGTGCGCTCGCCGGATCGCCGCGAAAATCCGCGCCGATCTTGTCCACCTCGTCGAGCATGATGACAGGATTGCGTGTTCCGACCCGCCGCAGCTCCTGAATGATCCGACCCGGCATTGAACCGATATAGGTGCGGCGATGGCCGCGAATTTCCGCTTCGTCGCGAATGCCGCCCAAACTCATGCGTGAAAATTTGCGGCCCAGCGCGTCGGCGATAGATTGGCCGAGACTCGTCTTGCCAACTCCCGGGGGGCCGAGGAAACAGAGGATTGGACCACGGCCTGCCGGATTCAATTTGCGAACAGCCAGATATTCGATCAGGCGGCGTTTCACCTTCTCCAGATCGTAATGATCGCGATCCAGAATTTTCTGCGCCTCGTTCAAATCCAAATCATCCGGTGACATTTTCGACCAGGGCAAGTCCACGAGCGTCTCGACATAGCTTACGATGACTGAGAATTCCGGGCTGGCAGGCGGAATGACATTGAGCCGGCTCAACTCCTTTTCCGCCTGTTCCATGACTTCCTTCGGCGGTTTGGCTTCTTCCAATCGTTTCCGTAATTGATCCACTTGCGCCTGCGAACCAAGGTCCTCTTCGCCGAGTTCCTTCTGAATGGCCCGAATTTGTTCGCGCAAGTACGCTCGCCTTTGAGCGTCGGTGAAATGTGAGGCGACGTCCTTTTGAATCTTCTGTTGGAGCTGGGCGATTTCCAGTTGTGCCGAAACTCGCAATTGCACCGCGCGCACGCGCTTGACCACATCCAATTCCTCCAGCAGGTCCTGTTTCTGCGGGACATCCAGAGTGAGGTTGCTCGCAAGAAAGTCGGCAAGAAAACCTGGATCTTCAATGTTGTCCAGGACTAGACGCCCCTCCGCGGGTGCATCTGGAGTTAGCTCGATGAGCTTCATCGCGCTCTCGCGCAGGCTTCCCACTGTGGCGTCCCATTGTTTGTCGTCACGCGGGGGAGGCTGTGATTCGAGCACCTCCACTTCCGCGCGGATGTACGGTTGGGTTTGCAACACACGCCTGATTTTAATGCGACCCAGTGCCTGGACGACAATCAACACGCTCTCGTCTGACTGGCGAATGAGTTTCAAAACCAGCCCGGCCGTCCCTACTTGATGCAAATCAACGGCGGCAGGCTCGCTCTGCTCCGGATTGCGCTGGCCGAATATCCCGACAACTTTGCTTTGTGGCAGAGATTCCTGGAGCAGCTTGCGCGACGAGGCGCGGCCAACGGTCAGCGGCACGAGTGTTCCGGGAAAGACCACCATATTTCGCAGGGGCAGAATTGGAATGGTGTCAGGAATTTTCTGCTGATTCTCACCATTCTCCTTCCGCTCTACGCCGGTGACTTGCGGGTTTTGCGCTTCTTGTTCGCGGTCGGTTTCTATTGGAGCTGTGGGCGAATTCTCTCGTGCAATCATAAAATCTCATTCCTTACGCTGCTGTCCGAAAGGGAAGATAAATCCAGAGCAGTCCGTTCTTCTGCTCCACGGTGACGCGTTCGGTTTCAACCTCAACGGGAAAGAGCACCTCACGTTCGAACCCACCGTAATCGATTTCCATCATCAGGACCTGGAGCGCCTTACACGTGTCGTCCCTCGGCTCCGGCGCTTCTCGCCTTCCACGGATCAACAATCGCTGCGGTTCGATTTGCAAATCAATCATTGTTTTGTCCACCCCAGCCAGGTCGGCGCAGATGGCCACGCAATTCTCGCAGCGATACACGTTGAGCGCGGGATTCCAGGTAAGCGGCGGGCTGAACTGCGAAAATTGCACCTTGGTCATCTGATACACCACGTTTCCTAATTGCGCGTGAAGCCGTTTGAGATGAATGCCGCCGATATCCTTCATCGGACAAGATACACGCAAAATGGTTAAAAAGCTAAAGAGCTACGTGAACGCCGTATCCGAGCGTCTTGTCGCGCCTTGCGTAGTCACTTGGCCAGGGACTGATACTATGCGAAATGTACTCGGAGCAACCGCAGCTTAATCGTCTAGCAGTGCCTGTTCAAAGGGAAACAGTCACTCGCAGGAGAGTGGCGGGCATTGAAGTGGTGCCGTCGGTGCTCTTGTTTTGCGCTTTCGCCAAATCCAGAAGCTGGTTATGGAACTGCTCGACTGTCCCGTTTTTTGAACGGCTTCGTAGGCGTTCATGGTTGGACCGTAGCAATGTTCCAATATTTCGACGAATTGTGCCGGACTTTTGTCGCGCGCGATAAAGGAGTAGGTGTTTTTGGCCATTGCTATTTTCTCCCTGGGCACTCCGGCCTGGCCAAAACGCTCGATGATGTGAGTGTCCACGCCCCAGGTCATGGGACTCACGAAGCCTTCCGGTGGCGGAGGCACTAACGATGAGCTTATTTTGAGCAACTGCGATACAAATGAAGTGGAGTCGGTCTTAAGAATGCAACCCTGATTCGGAATGCTACTAATCGTCCCGCCGCGTCCGATATCTGAATCCCACTAGCCCTGCGGCAAAGCCTACGGGGCACTTAATGCTCGCTGCCGAAGCGTTTTTCAAACGCCATTTCTTTCAGGTAAGCCACGATATTTGCGATATCCTCGTCCGAAAAAGTTTCCGGACCAAAGCCCGGCATTTTGCTGCCTTCCCAGGAGCGGATCGTCTTGGGATTACGGATATACTGGGGTAGAACCGATTCCTTGAAATACTCCGTCGGATTCAGCGGCAGATTCAGATCAGGCCCCACCTGGGAGGGTCCTTCGTTGTTCATGGTATGACATGCAAAGCAGGTCTGCTGAAATAGCTTCAGCCCTCGTGCGACTCTGGAATCTTTCTGACGCGTGGGGAAAGTTTTGGGATAAAGATCCTTCAGCCGGCCTTTGACCTCAAACGCCACCACCTGGTAAGGCCATTCCTCCTGCAGGATCCCGGATAGTTCAGGTTTCAGCCAGACCAGATAAAAAGGCCCGGCAGATCCCGAGTTCGGCTTTAGTGGCAGGTCGGGCCATTTTGATCTTGGATTTTCAATCGCTATATAGGCAACCGACTGGCCGGGTCCGTTGCGCATGATTCGGTCCTTGGATATGGAAGCGACAAAGCCATCCAGACAGCGGAACTGCACAACCTCATCCTCCTGAAGATTCGTTTCGGCGAACAGTGCGGCGGCGGCGATAGCCTGGTACTGCATCTCCCGGCCGCCGTATGCCGGGTCATGCTTTATGGTGATGGTCTCCATCTCCGGACGTTTTAGCAACTCGGATGGCACATAGCTTTTTGCTCCGATTTTCAGGGTTATCTCCTTCTCCGCCGCACCTACGGAAACACTTAACAGGCAAATTGATAGAAAGTGAGCGACTCTCATTTCTCCAAGCCTACGCCTTATCACGAAAAAACAAAAGCCTCCCGCTACTCCTGCTTCTCTTGATTTCCATAGCGTGCTCGATTTTCCCAAAGTTTCTGAAAGAAAATGTTTGTCATTGGTTGAGGAAGTGGGTACGATCTGCGCCATCCACCGCGGCTAGTGAGAGGCGCGCGTCTTATCAATCGAAACCTATTTGAAGGGGAAAATCAGAGCGCGGGCGCACCACTTATGAAACCGATGCTCAAGTCCTTGCTGGGAAGTCATCTCTTTTTATGGTCCAAGGAAGCTTTAATTTTGATGCCGGTGATCAGCATTGGACTAATAGTAGCCTTGCCATTCGGTCTCCAAGCCCAGTCCAATTGTGTAGCCCCGCCTTCGGGTCTGGTAAGCTGGTGGCCCGCAGAGGGTGATGCCCGAGATGCCGCCGATGGAAATTCTGGCGTATTAATCAATGGCGTTGGTTTCGTCCCTGGGAAAGTGGGGCAAGCCTTCAGCTTCAACGGCACGAACAGTTACATTGAAGTGCCGGATGCGCCAACCCTCCAATTCACGAATGTCCTGACCATCGAATGCTGGGTGAAACGGAACCGATTGGGAGGTGGAGATTATTTGATTGAGAAGGGCGGCAACTGGAATTCTGGCAGCCAGAATTTCGCCCTTGCCTTGCATACGGCACAGTTCAATTACGCGCCGCACTTTCTGTGGAATGGTGGTTGGCGCGCAGCCGGAAGTA